>ERZ1106977.15-NODE-15-length-276916-cov-6.942003_pt1 | contig 276916 bp, 307 predicted proteins | sample MGYA00403688_ERZ1106977 | MGnify/ENA primary metagenome ERZ1106977 (study PRJEB35170, sample SAMEA104062426) | human gut metagenome | biome: human gut; feature: human-associated habitat; material: faeces | place: Denmark | collected 2012-06-23 ...
CGGCGCTGTACTGGATAGCCGCCAGTATCAATATCAAACCGGGCCATGATTATTATTTTTACATCCGCAGTGTGAACACCGTTGGCAAATCGGCATTTGTGGAGGCTGTTGGCCAGCCGAGTGATGATGCATCCGGCTATCTGAATTTTTTCAAAGGAGAGATAGGGAAAACCCATCTGGCTCAGGAGTTGTGGACGCAGATTGATAACGGTCAGCTTGCGCCTGACCTGGCTGAAATCAGGACGTCCATTACGGGTGTCAGCAATGAAATCACGCAGACCGTCAATAAGAAACTGGAAGACCAGAGTGCAGCGATCCAGCAGATACAGAAGGTTCAGGTTGATACAAATAATAACCTGAACAGCATGTGGGCTGTGAAGCTGCAGCAGATGCAGGACGGACGCCTTTATATCGCGGGTATTGGTGCCGGTATTGAGAATACTCCTGACGGTATGCAGAGTCAGGTGCTGCTGGCGGCGGACAGGATTGCGATGATTAATCCTGCGAATGGCAACACAAAGCCGATGTTTGTTGGGCAGGGCGATCAGATATTCATGAACGAAGTGTTCCTGAAATATCTGACGGCTCCCACCATTACCAGCGGTGGCAATCCCCCAACGTTTTCACTGACACCTGATGGTCGACTTTCTGCGAAAAATGCGGATATCAGCGGTAACGTGAACGCGAACTCCGGGACGCTCAACAACGTCACGATTAATCAGAACTGTCGGATTCTGGGAAAACTGTCAGCTAACCAGATTGAAGGTGATATTGTCAAAACGGTGGGAAAAGCCTTTCCGAGAAATGGCAGTTATGCCAGCGGTACAATAACGGTCACTGTGTACGATGACCAGGCTTTTGACCGTCAGATAGTAGTCCCCCCCGTTCTGTTTCGTGGGGGTAAGCATGAAAACTTCAACAGCAACAACCAACAGTCATACTGGTATTCAACCTGTAAGCTGCAGGTACTGAAGAACGGACAGGAAATCTTTCAGCAACCCGCGACGGATGTCAGCAGGGTATTTTCATCAGTCATTGATATGCCTGCCGGACACGGCCATGTCACCCTGACTTTCAATGTTTCTTCATATGGTGCTAATAACTGGACGCCAACGACCAGTATCAGCGACCTTCTTGTTGTTGTGATGAAGAAATCTACAGCCGGTATCAGTATCAGTTGAATTTTATAACCCAGATACGGGCGCCAGAAATGGCGCCTTTTTTATTTGTGGAGTGAATATGGCAGTACAGATTTCAGGCGTGCTGAAAGACGGTGCAGGAAAACCGATACAGAACTGCACCATTCAGCTCAAAGCAAAACGTAACAGCACCACGGTTGTGGTGAACACGGTGGCCTCAGAAAATCCGGATGAAGCCGGACGTTACAGCATGGATGTCGAGTATGGCCAGTACAGCGTTATCCTGCTGGTTGAAGGTTTTCCGCCTTCACATGCCGGGGCTATCACCGTGTATGAGGATTCTAAGCCGGGGACATTGAATGATTTTCTGGGCGCTGCAACAGAAGATGATGTTCGTCCGGAGGCACTGTATCGTTTTGAAAAGATGGTGGAAGAGGTGGCACGCAACGCTGAAGCCGCCTCTCAGAGCGCAGCGGCAGCAAAGAAATCAGAAACAGCAGCGGCATCGTCCAGGAATGCGGCGAAAACATCAGAGACGAATGCAGGTAACAGCGCGAAAGCGGCAGCTTCTTCAAAAACAGCCGCACAAAACGCAGCAACAGCGGCAGAACGTTCAGAGACAAATGCCCGTGCGTCAGAAGAAGCCTCCGCAGACAGTGAAGAGGCTTCCCGCCGTAATGCAGAGTCAGCCGCTGAAAATGCCGGAGTCGCCACCACAAAAGCGCGGGAGGCCGCAGCAGACGCAACAAAGGCCGGGCAGAAAAAGGATGAGGCTCTGTCGGCAGCGACACGGGCTGAAAAGGCGGCAGACCGCGCAGAAGTCGCAGCGGAAGTGACTGCAGAGCCCTATGCGAATATAGTGCCGCCGCTGCCTGATGTGTGGATACCGTTTAACGATTCACTGGATATGATTGCGGGTTTTTCTCCGGGCTATAAAAAAATAGCTATTGGTGACGATGTGGTTCAGGTCGCCAGTGATAAACAGGTTAATTTCAGTCGCGCATCAACGGCAACATATATCAACAAATCTGGCGAACTGAAAACGGCGGAAATTAATGAGCCGCGATTTGAGTGTGATGGCCTGCTTATTGAGGGACAAAGAACGAACTACATGCTCAATTCGGAAAGTCCAGCCAGCTGGGGGAAGTCATCAAACATGGATGTGCCCGAAACCGGGACGGATAGTTTTGGTTTTACTTATGGAAAGTTTGTCTGCAACGATTCTCTGGTTGGGCAAACTTCGGCTATTAATATGGCATCAATTGCTGCAACAAAGTCAGTTGATGTCTCAGGCGATAACAAGTACGTGACAACCTCATGCCGTTTTAAAACAGAACGACAGGTAAGGTTACGTATACGGTTTGATAAGTATGATGGTAGTGCAACAACTTTTCTTGGCGATGCGTACATTGATACGCAAACGCTTGAAATTAATATGACAGGTGGTGCTGCCGGCAGAATTACGGCACGAGTCAGGAAGGATAAGACCACAGGCTGGATTTTTGCAGAGGCAACGATTCAGGCAATTGATGGTGAGTTAAAAATAGGCTCTCAGATACAGTATTCTCCTGAGCAGGGTGGGGCAACAGTATCTGGTGACTATATTTATCTTGCCACCCCACAAGTAGAGAATGGGCCGTGTGTATCATCATTTATTATTTCAGGAGGCAGCGCAACGACAAGAGCCAGTGATTTGGTTAGTATCCCCACCAGAAATAATCTTTATAAGTTACCATTTACTTTTTTACTTGAGATTCATAAAAACTGGGATATTGCACCAAACGCCGCACCCCGCGTGTGGGATATAGCAGCAGCCAATACCGGGCAATCAGCAATTGCAGCAATCAACAGAGGTAGTGGTAAGTTATATATGAGTCTGTCAAACCCTTCAGGCTCGTATGTTAATAGCGCAGCGACAGATGTATTTGCAGAGAAAACCACATTTGGATGTATTGCAAAAGCTGATGGTCACTTTCATGTGGTGACAAATGGTAAAGCGGTTAATGAAGTTTATTGTGAATATAATGGCGTGACCGCTGATAAAAATATCCGATTTGGAGGGCAGACGAATACTGGAGAACGACATCTGTTTGGCCATATTCGCAATTTCCGCATATGGCATAAAGAATTAAATGACAGGCAATTAAAAGAGGTCGTATGAAAGATTTAACTTTGAAGTTTTATGACAAACTGCAGTTTAAGGCCTTCCTGTCATCTCTTGGCTGGGCGGAAGATGAAGACCTCCAGAATAAACTGTTAGTTGATGAAATTGGTTTCACCTACACAGAAACAGGGGTAACAGAAGAGGGAGAACCTGTCTGTATCCGGAATGATGGTTATTTTGTCAACATTCGCATTCTTGATGACTTGTTTGATGTTTCTGTATTCTCTGATTATGTCGTGGAGCTGGAAACACCGCTTCGGGAATGGAGCTGAAAGGAGGAAATAATGGATATAAGCCCCTTACTTCATGCACTTTGTGCTGTGGCTGCGCAGATACTGGTTGGTCTTTTTACCGGAAACTGGGCTTACGGAGCGATAGCCGGTTGTACGTTCTTCATTGCGCGTGAACATACCCAGGCAGAATATCGCTGGATTGAAATGTTCGGGCATGGCAAGCGAATGAATATGCCGTGGTGGGGCGGTTTTGATCCGCGTGCTTGGGATGTGGCAAGCCTGATGGATTTTGCTGTGCCGGTGGTGGCGTGTCTGCTGGTCTGGCTGTTGGTTAATCGTGGGTGAAAAAAGGTGAGCTGTATATGCAACGGAGGAAGAAACCCCGTTGCTGGAAGCCAGGAAAAAGTATCGGGTGTTGCTGTTCTCGGATGTTGTGCTAATTGGGTGATAACAGATCCTGTGTATGGGAGTTTCCCTTTTTGCGTGCGTTGATGCTGGTAACGGCAAACGTCATGATGAACAAAACCGCGAATAAGACGACAATCGTCGGAGCTGGTGCGCTGTCGATAAAAAAGGACAACCAGACACCAGTCATTGACACTATTACCGATATGCCAGTCGCCAGTAGGAGCGCAATATGAAAGCGTTGTGTCAGGAGTACCGCAATGGCGCCAGGCGCAATGAGCAGAGAAATGGAGAGAATGATACCTACCGCTTTCAGCGTCGCCACAATGGTCATAGAGACCATGCACAGCAGCCCATAATGCAGCCATCTCGTATGCAAACCGCTTACCTGCGCCTGTTGATAATCAAAGCTGAACAGCAAAAAATCTCGCCATTTTACGCTAATAACAAGTGTAACCAGCCCAGCAATAATCACCGTCTGGATTATATCGCCGATGGTTATCCCGAGCATGTCGCCGAAAAGAATATGGTCAAGATGTACGTCTGGTTTGACTGCAATATACAAGATCAGACCTGCGGCAAACATGCCAGAAAAAACAATCCCCATCACTGTATCTTGCTTGATTCGGCTGTTGTCTTTCAGGTATCCCGTCGCCACCGCGCAGAATACTCCGGCGACGAATGCCCCTGTAGCCAAAGGTAACCCCAGAATCCAGGCAAGCACGATGCCAGGAAAAACCGCATGACTCATCGCGTCACCCATCAGTGCCCAACCTTTCAGGACCAGAAAGACCGACAGCAGCGCACAGGGTATGGAAACTACCAGTGAAATCAGCAGTGCGTGACTTATAAAGGTGAACTGCAGTGGCTCCAGTAATAATGCCATCATGAGCGATCCTCCAGCGCCTTATGCGCACGCCGACGATTTGCCAAAAGCCCATGGGTGGGCGCAAAGACAAATGCTAAAAGAAACAGCAGTGTCTGCGCCACCACGATGATTCCACCTGTCGCGCCGTCCAGAAAGTAACTGACCCACGCGCCGAGGAAACTGGTTACACTGCCAATAGTTACAGCAATCATGAGCAGGCGGGGAAAACGATCGGTTAACAACCATGCTGTTGCTCCGGGAGTCACCACCAGACAGATCACCAGAAAGGCACCAACCGTTTGCAGCGCCGCAACGGTCGAAACCGACAGCAGGGTGAAGAAGAGGAGTTTTAATCTGCCCGGATGCAATCCAATAGCACGGGCGTGATTCTCGTCGAAAAAGGTCACCATAAGATCTTTCCATTTGAAAAAAAGCACGATGATCGAGAGAATGCCAATGATAGTGAGTTGCAGGATATCCGCCGGATCGATTGCCAGAATATTGCCCAGGACGATGGTCTGAATGTTCACAGATGTCGGGTTCAATGACACCATAAACAGCCCCAGGCCAAAAAAGGACGAGAAGATCAGGCCGATGATGGCATCTTCTTTTAAGCGGGTGCGTTGGTTAAGAAACAGCATGCTGCCCGCAGCCAGTCCGCCGGAAAAGAAGGCTCCCAGAGAAAACGGAAGCCCCAGCATATATGCCCCCGCAACACCCGGGACAATAGAGTGCGACAACGCATCGCCAATCAGCGACCAGCCTTTTAGCATCAGATAGCATGACAGGAAAGCGCAGAGACCGCCGACCATCGCCGAGACCCACATCGCATTGAGCATATATTCATAGCTGAAGGGTTCCAGTAGCACGTTCATCTTTCTTCCCTCTGCACCGCTGACGGTCGATGAGCCACAAAAGGGCGTTCATCGTCAGTAATAATGCTTTCTTCCGAGCCGTTAAGTGTGACATGGCGCAGTACGCCGCTAAAAGCCAGCTCCAGGTTCTCGGCTGTAAAAGTGGTGTCTGTCGGCCCGCTTGCCAGGACGGTGCCTTTGACCATGACCGTATAATCGCAAAATGTCGTGACGGATCCGAGATTGTGCGTTGAGACAAGCATCGTTTTGCCTTCCGCGCGTAACTCCCTCAACAGGCTGATGATTTTGGCTTCGGTTTTCACATCAACGCCAGTAAAAGGTTCATCCAGCAGGATCACATCACCCTGCTGTGCAATCGCTCTCGCCAGAAAGACGCGTTTCTTTTGTCCACCGGAAAGCTCGCCGATTTGTCGATGGCGAAAATTCACCATATCGACACGTTCTAGCGCATCGGTGACAATTTGACGATCCCTCTTTTTGGCGATACGCAACATACCCATATGCCCATAGCGGCCCATCATCACCACATCTTCCACCAGTACAGGAAATGACCAGTCAACCTCTTCTGACTGAGGGACGTAGGCAACCAGGTTTTTCTGTAACGCCTGTCGCGTGGGAATACCCAGAACAGATATCTTTCCGCTGGTCAGACGCACAAATCCCATAATCGCTTTAAACAACGTCGATTTTCCGGAACCGTTTACCCCAACCAGAGCGGCAATAGATCCACTTGGTACTGTGAAGGATGCATCGCGCAGTGCTGTGTGCCCGTTACGCCAGGTGACAGCAACATCATTAACGACAATGCCTGCAGATTGCATCATTATTTCTCCCTTTTCCCGGCTTTAATTCCCTGTACCAGCGTACTGGTAGTAACCTTAAGAAGGTCGATATATGTCGGTACCGGGCCGTTTTCTGTGCTCAGGGAATCGACATAGAGCACACCGCCGTAGTGTGCGCCGGTTTCACGCGCAACCTGACGCGCTGGTTTATCGGAAATCGTACTCTCGCTAAAGACTGCCGGGATATGATTTTTCTTAACTATATCAACAACCTTACGTACCTGCTGCGGTGTTCCTTGTTGATCGGCATTAATCGGCCACAGATAAAGCTCTTTTAGCCCCAAATCGCGTGCGAGATAAGAAAAAGCCCCTTCACTGGTGACCATCCACCGCTGATTCTCAGGGAGTTCCGTAATCTGCTTACGCAGGGGGGCAAGGGTTTGGGTAATCTTGGCTTTATAAGTATCGGCATTGCGTTGGTAGGTTTGTGCATTTGCCGGATCGTATTTTATCAACGCATCACGAATATTATCGACGTAAATCAGAGCATTATCTGGCGACATCCATGCATGGGGGTTAGGTTTGCCCTCATAGGGTCCTTCGGTGATCCCTACAGGCGTCACACCCGAAGAGACAATTACTTCTGGAACCCCATTGAGATGCTGGTAAAAGCGTTGGAACCACAATTCCAGATTCATACCATTGGCGAGAATCAGTTGTGCCCCCTGCGCACGTTTAATATCGCCAGGGGTAGGCTGATACTCATGAATTTCTGCACCAGGCTTGGTTATAGATGAGACTTCTGCAGCATCTCCCGCCACGTTTTTGGCCATATCCGCGATGATGGTAAATGTTGTAATGACCTTGAATTTTTCAGTTGCACTTGCCTGAAATGCGATCGAGCAGGTGAGTGCGAGGCCCCCCAAGAGCATGGTTACTTTTTTTATCGAGTGCATAATTTAGTACCTATAGTGAGCAAAATTAGAACAAACATAGCAACGGCTATGTTTTATAGCACAACCTATATAAAATGAAAATGATTATCATTAGCAACTTTGAGGCCCAAAACAGGGATTAGGTTGTTTCCTGCTGGCGACGTGTTATTGAGGAAAAAAGTAAGGCAGCTAGTAGGCTTTGAAATAACGTTCTGCGGTTGGCTGATGCAATTTCGAGAGTGCATGTATTGAATGATTTCTAGCCGTTACTGATTTTCGTATTTTTTGTATGAGATGATTTGAACATCCTCGCACCAATCTTCCATGATTGCTCGTCATTGTCTCTAGGACTGCTATGTGCCAGGAGCGGACTTTTAACAGGATTTGATGTACGGTATTGGGCGATTCGTATAGCAGCAACGAAAATGAGAGCCAGACTTATGAACTACTTTATTCGGCCAGCTACGCCTGACGATATTAATAAAATCATCGAATTCACCACTCAGGAAGCGCAAGAATCAGAAGGTTCAGTGATTGACCTTGTTGCTGTGGAGCGTGGTGTATCGTCGGCGTTCAGTGAAAACCCTCGTTCAAAATATTGGGTCATGGAAGATTCTTCAGGAACGGTAATTGCCAATACCTCTGTCGTAAAAGAATGGAGTGATTTCCATGGTAATGACTACTGGTGGATTAAAAGCTTTTATATCGCCCCGGAGCATCGAGGGATGGGACTGGCTGATGAGCTCATCAAACATCTTATAAAAGAAGCCAAATCAGAAAAGGCACTTGAGCTTCGCTTATATGTCCATGGAGATAACGGGCGTGCGATTCGTGCTTATGAGCGATGTGGTTTCATTGAATCTCCGTATACCATTATGAAAGTGGGTTTATAGCTTCCCCAAATACAGCCCTCTTAATGCTCTACCTGAAATCAGGACACAATGCCGCAAGCGGCATCTTTCATTCAAATGATGTTCTTGAACGTTCTAGGCACATAACGACAACTTCCGCTCCTCGCTCATAACGGGCGTTCATTTATGGCAAAAAGGCTTAAGTTTAGAAAACATGCGTTTTAGACGTAAAAAATCATTTATTTAATCACAACTTATGTAATGGCATAATCAGGTTGGTGAAAGAGAGGGCGTAAATGGATAAAAGAGCTAAAAATCAGATAGTCGATAGCGATATTGCACGTTTGTTACTCAAGCTCAGAAAGTCTCGAAACTTGACTGTTACAGAGCTTGCCCAACGATCTGGTGTCAGTCAGGCGATGATCAGCAAAGTTGAACGAGGCACCTCAAGCCCCAGTGCAACAATACTTAGTCGGTTAGCTAATGCACTGAATATTACGCTATCAAAGCTTTTTGCAGAGCTTGAGATGCAACAGAATTCACTTGTACTTTTGGCTGACCAGCAACAACACTGGATTGATGAAGAAACAGGTATTACCCGCTGGTCTTTGTCCCCAGCGGGTGCATGTCCGGAACTAATAAAAGTTGAAATCCCCCCTATGGGGCAATTGACTATCCCTGCCTCTGCAAATGAGCATCTTTCCGGACAAACTCTATGGATGTTAAACGGCAGCCTTGATTTTCGAGTCAATCATCAGACTCATCATTTACAAGCCGGTGATTGTCTTGCTCTTACCTTTGCCAGCGAGTACCAAATGAGAAACCCAGATAGCGGCCAGAGTTGTTCTTACATTGTCGCTTTCAGTCAAAAAAATCCATGATGTAATTCTCCTGAAATAATCATGTCACATTGCCTTATAAAGATGTAATAGAGGGTAGGGTCTGCCTTGATTGTCCCGCTCGGAACGTCCTGAAAGTTTAAAGCCCATATGTTGATAAAAACCTACAGCTTGATGATTTTGTTCATTTACATCAACGCTTAGATCAGGATGTAGAGCCAGCGCATGTGAGATCAGATGTTTCCCGACGCCAAGTCCGCGAGCTGACGCATCAACAAAAAGAGCCTCTAAATGTCCCTCATGCAAAAACATGAATCCTAGTGGCTGATCTTCCTGGTTTGTTGCTACCAGCACAGGGGTTTCTGAAAAAAAGCTGACAACTTCTTTTTCAATCTCCTGCCGGTCATGGGCTGTAAGAAAATCGTGTGTGGCATCAACGGAATTTTTCCAAATTTGGATAATTTCTGGTGCTTCAGATGGTCGCGACATTCTGATTTTTAACATGTTATCTCCCTTAAAGTGGTCGTTGCTTGTGTCTTGAGATACAAAACGAGTTATCAAATTTACTATAGTGAAATTAAATTCACAATAGTGATTTGGTTCCTGTGCCTTAACATTACCCATGAGGAGTACAATTAAACGGGTTAATCAGTTTCTCCATTTGAAAGAAAATAGACTTCTGTACTGTTTGATATCACCGCTATTTTCTTATTTGCTGTGCAGGTCGTAGTGGGACAAAACTGAGACACATAAGGTCTAGCAATGGCTTGCAAGGCCTCACATGTATTGAGATGTTAATAAAATGTAGACTTGTAATTTTGATATAAATGGTAGAGAAAATCTTTCCCCAAAATAAAAACGAACGTCAATGAAATCAAACGGTTGAATAAAGTTGATTTTGGCTAATAAAAAGACAACAAAATGATTTTTATCATTAAATATCAATGAGTTGAACTCATGGTTTTTATATACTGCTGCGCCACATGGGGTGGGTTGAAGCGGCTGACTTAATTGTTAAAGGTATGGAAGGCGCAATCAACGCGAAGACCGTAACCTATGACTTCGAACGTCTGATGGAAGGCGCTAAACTGCTGAAATGTTCAGAGTTTGGTGACGCGATCATCAAGAACATGTAATCTCTACATGTGTTAAATATTGAAACGGGCGTATAACACGCCCGTTGTTTTTATAAATATGTTAACCGTTATAAAATAACGTATCAAAAGTCAAGTGAACACATTTCAAATATCAATTTGATCGTATTGGTCTGGTGATTATTTATGGGGAGCAATAAAAAGACAGTATTAATCATCCATAGGGATAGTCTCTGCACTTTTATTTCCATTATGCTAATGCCTTACTGAATTATGAAGCATTTTTTAAGCTCCCAACTTTAGCTAGATTAATGGTTTATTATTTTCTACATCTTCAATATATAAAAGCGTATTATCAATGGCGTAGTAACTGCGTTTGTTATGATTAACATCAGTAACCCACCGGAAAACGCCTGCGCCTGCCAGTGTTGAACAGTATTCCCGAAATGTAGATTTTCCGCGAATATGAAGCAATGCGGCCTCTTTTATTTTAGCTGGGTTCTTGGTCGTACTAACTTTTAACAGGTTCCTGGTTCCTCTTAATAACAAAACCGTGTCATCGTGAGTAATAATTCTGATGTTATCCGTAGCCAGATAATAAATGTAATGTGCAATACGGTGATGTTTTAATTCTGAATAAAACCAGGAGAAGTTTTGCTCTTTTCTCACTTGCTCAAACATCTTTTGAAAAACAACGACCTGATCCATCAGGATAATAACCTCTTGTTAGGTGTGAGACTGCGTAGTGTGCACGATCGGTTTTACCACTTCAATCTGGTCTGTCCTTTGGCTGTGATATGTACAAAGTGTGAAAGGGGGATTACCTGAATTCTCCCGGTGGGCATTTTGCAACAGACCAGCTCCGCTACAAACGCTGGTGTGGGTTCAGATTATAACATTCTGTCTAAGGGGCGGGATAAAGGTGAATTTAGGGGGCATGAAAGATGACTTTATAACCTTGCTCACCCCAGTGTTGTAAAAGTTCGTTTTGCCTTCTCGTTGGTGCCATGCCTGTCCAGACAATCAATGTTTGCGTTGGGAACAGTTCCGGGCGCGGCGATTCAATGGGATCAGCAAGAACAGAAATGTGCCATCCTGACAATGATAAACGCCATGCTTCCAGCCACAATCGTGCTCTCTCTTCAACATTCCACGCCATCAGAATGGCCTCTTTACCGGGCTTACGGCGCATTTCGAAAAGTAAGGCCGCTGCGTATTCAATTAATGCGCCGTCAAACATACTGCTCATAATGCGGGAGGTGTTGTGATCAAGCACGAGACGCTGGCGAACAGGAAGGTAAACATGATTAATCAATTGATCTACTGGGTACTCTCGACCCAGTGAAATAATTCGCGCGCGTAGTTTGGCTGGATTAGCCATACGAAGAATTGACATCATCTCTTCTTGCAGGCGGCTCCAGTCATCTTGCGTATCCTGGCTGGTAGTTTCCAGTAATGCTTTAACTTTGCCTACAGGAACGCCATTACTTATCCAACGCTTGATCTCTTCGATGCGTTGTATGTCTTCTTCATCAAAGAGTCGGTGTCCGCCTTCACTGCGCTGTGGTTTTAACAAACCGTAGCGGCGTTGCCAGGCCCGGAGAGTGACAGGATTAATCCCGCAACGTTCAGCAACATCACCAATGCTGTAATAAGCCACAATTCCTCCTTGCGGTCATAAATCTCCGTCGCCTCTACACGACCCAATAATACTTTGTACAATATACGCTGAAATTGTACAAAGTATAAATAAGATTTCAGCTAAATTGGATGAAACATTATTTTTAATGTGGATTAAATTAAAACATAACGTATTCATTTTCACGATGATTTCCAGAAATCATGCGAAATAATGTGCTGAAAATTATTTTTTCTCCGGCCACGCAACTGAAGGGATACCATTCAATTTAGCTTTGGAAAACAGATCTCCCTGAAACATCTCAATTCCTGCAGATTCAAGCCACATCCACTCTTCTGGTGTTGCCACGCCCATAGCAGAGACTTGAATTTCAAGTGATGTACAGCATTTCATGATCGCCTGAATAATTGCCTGCCGTGGTCCGCTTTTATGAACATTGGTAATCAATTCCTGACTGATTTTAATTCTGTCAGGCTGGAAGCGTGACAGGAGTAACAAACCAGCAAAACCTGCGCCAAAATGATCAATTGCTACACTGATACCGGCCGCCTTTAGCGATTTAACCGCTTCGGCAAACTCATCAAACCGAGATATGACTTCACTTTCAGTAAATTCAACGATGATTTGTTCAGGTACCAGAGCATTGGCCTTTATTTCATCAAGTAAAAAAGAGACTGCGTCAGGTTTGTTAACCAGGGTCATAGGTAATAGATTGATTGAAATCATTTTATCACCGAGCTTAAGTGCGTGTGCCATCGCAAATGCAAGCGCCTTACTTTTGAGATCCGCTGTGTAGATTTCCTCGTCTTTACGCTGCCCAACCGCTATAGCTGACGGGCTGTCTTCATTTTTTTGCACAATGGCTTCAAAAGCGATTATCCGCCGCGATAAAGGGTCGACAATAGGATGAAAGGCAAAGTGGTCGTTTATATTTGATGAAAGGGTACAAGAATCAAGTTCTTTATCAGATCCGTCAGCGATAAAAAGCCAGGAGTCTTCAGCAGGAATCTCGAAATAGGTTGATTGTTCAGTTGCAAGGACAAAAGTACGAAAAAATTGTAGCGCTCTGTCATCATAAGTTAGCTGAAATTTTGATGTGCCTTTGTCGAATACGGCCTGTAAAACGTCATCTCGCTCGTGCAGGCGTAAATCAAATAATTCCATTCCTGCTTTGCCAAAACGGCGAGCAGGCGCGTAATCGCACAACAGTTCAACAATATTATAGTGCCGTGGATCCTGGCATATGGCCCGATATATCATTTGAACCTGTTCTTCCGGACCTTCCAGAAGCTGGAAAAAATGAGAACCATTAAACAGTAAGATCCCTGTTACGTCAGACCGCATGTTCCTGCGATTTGCTATCGAAACCATTTCTTCAATTTTTTTGACAGGTTCGTCGCCACGTATATGGCTACGATAAATAAGGGTGGTAAGCATTAACAATCCAGGGTAATGGGCGAGGCGAGAGTAAGACGGTAACAGACATATCTTCTTGTGTCTTTCTTTTAATACCAAAACATAACCGTTTCTTTACATTGATAAAAAGTGGAAAAGGTTGAAGACGGTTTGGCGAAAAAACCTGTATAGGTTGTCATTTAAATGATGCAATATGTTTTATCGTAATGCATTGTTTTATATGAATTAGCACTAATTGCGAAAAATTAATTTATCATTCTGTACACATATTTCGTACAAGTTTGCTATTGTTACCTCACTTAACATTGATTAACATTTTTAACAGAGGCGTAGCATGCATCAAAATTCAGTGACTTCAGATTCTGCAGGAGCAATCACTCGTTACTTTGCAAAAGCTAACTTGCCTACTCAGCAGGAAACTCTCGGGGAAATTGTGACTGAGATTTTGAAAGATGGACGTAATCTGAGTCGAAAGTCGCTTTGTGCCAAACTTCTTTGCCGGCTGGAACAAGCGACAGGGGAAGAGGAACAGAAACATTATAATGCACTAATTGGGTTGCTTTTTGAATAATGCAACAGCCTGATTATTTAACAGGTTAGCTATGAAGTCGTTATGAAGACATCTGATAATGAAAGTATAAAATATGAAATTACTGGCCAGGCGGTGCTCCAGATACTGCGCATGAAGATAAATTTTTCGTTGCAGACTCTTATTAAGCAATTACTCGTAATGAAATCGGCTGAGGAAAATACTTTCCGACGAGATTTAATTGACAGCATAATTCGTGATTTTAGCAACAGTGATACAGGAGGGCCAAACCGAAGAACAGCGATAGCTGACAATAAAAGTATGTTCACTGGTAAGAAAATAAACAGAATACATTAAAATTTCATAAGTAAGATGAGAGGTTACCATGCTTGAAGATACTACTATTCATAATGCAATATCTGATAAAGCGTTATCAAGTTACTTTCGTAGTTCAGGTAATTTGTTAGAAGAAGAGTCTGCTGTGTTAGGGCAGGCTGTGACCAATTTAATGCTTTCAGGCGATAATGTTAATAATAAAAATATTATCTTAAGTCTGATACACTCCCTGGAAACAACAAGTGATATTCTCAAAGCTGATGTGATTAGAAAAACACTGGAAATCGTGTTGCGATACACAGCTGATGATATGTAACTTTTAATTATAAAGTATAAGTTTATAGAAAACTCATTCATCTTATTTTTGTCTGTCGCTTTAGACTATACACAGCATAATTTTATTGGATCACTATTCCTGCGAGGCTGACATGAATAATTCAATCCCAGAGAGATTTATTTTTCAATGTGCTTTGTTTAAAAATCTCGAGAGGGAGGTGTTCATGACACATGGATATGTTGATAGTCATATTATTGCTCAGGCTTTACGCTTGCGTTTAAAAGATGAGACCAGTGTTATTCTTTCTGATCTCTATCTGCAAATCTTGCAGTACATTGAAATGCATAAGACTACACTAACGGATATCATTATTAATGACAGGGAATCTGTGCTCTCTTAAAACTTGAGTAAGGTTTTTGAATAAACATCAGCTGTATCACTATGCTGATGCAAAGTGAGCATTTCAGGCGTTATGCTTTCTTAATATATCCGCAATATCAGAGGGCAAACAGGAATGGAGAGCGCTCGTTTTCCATTCTTGACGCCTGATATCCCGCCTAATTTGTTTAATTCTGCCTACATTGTGCTAAAAAATTAATAGGCTAGATGAAGTTGGAGAAAATTTTATCTTCGGCGTGGATATTTGTGATGCTCTCTACCATGCTCTCTGTAGACCCCTGCGCGAGCGAATGAACGTCTCTTTAGCTTCTACAGACTTATCGATAAAGGCTTTGGGATTTTGATATTTATTCTGTTAATCGCCTGCGCCGCTGCCTTCCTGCTTGATAGGTATTTCAATAAAAGCGCAACGCCTGAAGAGATCCTGCGACGGGCTATAAATAATGGGGAGATCGTCCCTTTTTACCAACCTGTGGTAAATGGTCGGGAAGGGACATTGCGGGGAGTTGAGGTGTTAGCCCGCTGGAAACAACCTCACGGTGGATATATATCACCCGCGGCATTTATTCCACTTGCTGAAAAATGCGGATTAATCGTTCCGCTTACGCAAAGCCTGATGAATCAGGTTGCCAGACAGATGAACGCTATCGCGAGTAAACTGCCGGAAGGTTTTCATATTGGGATTAATTTTAGCGCCTCGCATATTATTTTGCCGACGTTTGTCGACGAGTGCTTAAATTACCGTGACAGTTTTACCCGCCGCGATTTAAACCTTGTTCTGGAAGTCACCGAGCGTGAGCCATTAAATGTTGATGAAAGTCTGGTTCAGCGGTTGAACATTCTGCATGAAAATGGTTTTGTCATCGCGCTGGATGATTTCGGTACTGGTTACTCAGGGCTTTCTTATCTGCATGACCTGCATATTGATTATATCAAAATTGATCACAGTTTCGTTGGCCGCGTCAACGCAGACCCAGCATCAACCCGAATTCTGGATTGTGTATTGGATCTGGCGCGTAAACTTTCGATCAGTATCGTCGCTGAAGATGTCGAAACGAAAGAACAATTTGACTATCTGAACCAAAATAATATCACATTTCAGCAGGGTTATTATTTCTATAAACCTGTTACATACATCGACCTGGTCAAGATTATCCTTTCTAAACCGAAGGTGAAGATTGTGGTTGAGTGAAAATTGATCAGCAAGGCCATGGTGCGGTGTAATTATAGACAGCTAATTAGCTCGTTGCCTCTTGTTACTATTGTTCATTCTTTTGTTTGCTATAATTGTGTGAAAGTTTTGACTGGATTGCCATTAGTAGCATGAACAATAGTAATAATCTGGATTATTTCACTCTCTATATCATCTTTTCCATTGCATTTATGCTGATCACTCTCCTGGTCATCCTTATTGCAAAACCCAGCACCGGGCTGGGAGAAGTGCTTGTGACGATAAATTTGCTTAATGCCCTGGTTTGGCTGGCGATCAATCTGGTTAATCGATTAAGGGAAAGACTCGTCAGCCACAGGGATCAGCACTAATCTTTCAGTTTCTCACTGCCAGTATGCGGCTGAATGGGTTGCTGGCAGTGAACCCCTGGATCATTGAAGGAAAGGAATTATTGCACAAATAGTTGTCAACCCTGGTGTTATCACAGTTGTTTTATATATCAGTGAAATAATTTCCATGGCAACTGTTGATAATTTTGATGTCGAAGAGTTATTTGTTAAACAAAATAGTTACCCCAAAGTGATCAATGTCATGAAAATAAGCTAAAAATGATAATACTGGCTTATTTATCATTTAAATATTGTCGCTGTTTATCTATTTAAATTTCTTGTGCTTTTGTTTTTATCTTTGCCTTCCGTTTTGGTAATCTGAACTCATAGGTTATTTGACCAGGAATGTTTGTTAATCCAATGAATGGATGGTTAATCTATGAAACTGAAAAAACTCCCCGGATTTAGTTTAGGACTTATTGCTCTGGCGGTGGGTAATGCATATGTAACACAATTGTTGGATATTTATAGTATAATTTCCTATATAACCGATGAAGAATCACCGATTGAAATCAAAAATAATACTTCTACAAGTAATGGGGAGTATCTAATCACTTAAGACGAAAGCCATGCTGTGAAAGTGGATGACGGTGTAACTGGATATATACATAATGCCAGTGTGATGACTAGTGGTGATGGATCTTATGGTATTTCTGTTGATAGCCAAAACAAAGTATTATATATAAGCGATAGCAATATTAAGACGCTCTGAAAGCGTATCTGACAAAGAAAATGGAGGGATAACAGCCAGCGCAGTAGTCAGTGAATTTGGTGGCACCATCGTTATGAATGGTGATAATTCAGTCGAGACGAGGGGGCATATTCAGCGGGACTTTTAAGTCAGATTAATGATTCTGGGACTGTGGAAAATAACACCAGTCTTGAAACCACAGATAAAACGAACATTGTTACCTATGGGGAAAATGCAGTAGGAGTTCTTGCATGTTCAAGTCCTGGAGAGTCTCGAACATGTGTCGATGCTGTAGATGATGAAGTTTGTGATTCTAACAGTTACGAAGTTATTAGCCGTGCTGATTTAAAAATGAATGGTGGTTCCATAACAACTAATGGTATTAATAGCTATGGTGCTTATGCTAATGGGAAAAAAGCATATATTAATTTAGATTATGTGGTGCTTGAAACTGTGGCTGATGGAAGTTATGCAGTTGCTATTCGACAAGGTAACATTGATATAAAAAAGTTCTATTACAACAAATGGCACTAAAGCCCCCATTGCAAAAATATACAATGGTAGAGAGTTATTTTTTTCCAATGTCACTTCAGAATCAACAGAAACGCCTACCCCCGTCCTGCGACCCGAAGCTGGCAGTTACGTCGCCAACCTGGCAGCCGCTAACACTCTTTTTGTTATGCGTCTGAACGATCGTGCAGGTGAAACGCGCTATATCGATCCTGTAACTGAACAGGAGCGTTCAAGCCGATTTTGGCTACGTCAAATTGGCGGGCATAATGCCTGGCGTGACAGCAACGGACAGTTGAGAACGACCTCGGCACAGGCCATCTGGATGGGCGTCGATCATAATGTGCACACGGAAGCCAATGGCTCACGTATTGAGAATGACGCAAATAACAATATCCAGACCCGACTTGGTTTCCACACCTTTATTCGTACTCAGGAGAAAAACAGCGGTCCGCACGGTGACGACTTTGAACCTTTTGTTGAAATGAACGGGATCCATAACAGTAAAGATTTTGCTGTCTCAATAAACGGTGTGAAAGTTGAACAAGCCGGGGCGCGTAATCTGGGGGAAATTAAACATGGCGTAAATGGCAATCTGAATCCTGCGGCCAGCGTCTGGGGTAATGTGGGCGTGCAGCTGGGTGATAATGGCTACAATGACAACGCAATGATGGTGGGCCTGAAATATAAGTTCTGATCCCGCCATTAGCTAAAAAACCGCGTCGAATTCATCGACGCGGTAACATATGAAATATTATTTTTTGCCGATAGCACGCATGGTGTCATCAATTGCCGTGATCAACAGCATTTGCGGATCTTTAGCGCAAACCTGATTCAGTTTTTCTACCACTTTGGCGCTCAGTTCCGGAGATTGCTCAATTTTTAAATCACGGCTGGCAACGCTGGCATTACCCATTACCGCAACAATTTCTGCAACCTGTGCGCTGTCAGTTTTTGCCATTTCGTTGGCTTCTGCGCAAGTAATATAGGTTTCTGATGGCAAACCGTTCTTAATATTGTAGTCCTGCGCCCAGGTCATTGGTGCGAAAACAAACAGACCCGCCAGTAAAGCAAATTTTTTCATCATCATTCCTTATTTCATTTTACCCAGAATTGCACCACCCGTACCGCCAATCACGGCACCTTTAATCGCCCCTTCGAGGCCATTGCCGGTCAGAACGCCAGTGACAGCACCAACGGCGGCACCCACTTTTGCACCTTTACGCGCATTTTTACCATCGCGGCCTTTTTCTGTTACTGCACCAACACCAGCGCCAACAGCTGCACCTTTCAGTACGCCATTAACACCATTGCCAGTAAGTAAACCAACGCCTGCACCTAGCAATGCACCTTTCGTGGTGCGATTCATATCCGCCATTGCTGGCGTGGAGCAGAACAATGCTGAGATAAGCCCGAAGGCGAGTATTTTTTTCTTCAACTTAGTTGTCCGGTATTAAGTAAGTTGCACACACAATAATTTCGTCTTCAATTAAGATCTGCTTAACTAAAGAACGCTCGCTATTATTCAGATAATTCAAAATGAGCGTGACTGTGATGATAGGAATTATGTTTTTTACGGGAATGAGAATAATCTCAAATAAGAAATAACTCATTGATTGACAATATTTTTATTCAAGAAGTGTCATTGGCTGTTAATACAATGTTGTAAAGGTAAGATAATCTGATTTATCAATATTATTGTGTGATTGTTATGTGAGCAGAAGATATTCATTAGCAACGATTACATTAGTCATTTTATTTTGTGGACGGCCTCATTGTCGAAAAATAAGCGTACGACAGTATTATCAGAACAGAGTGATTTTTTATCCAACAACACTTCAGCGCACTGCGTTTAAAAAATACCTCTTTCTTATACGGGATATCATCATTTCATCATGATGTCTTTGATGAGCGGTGAACACAATACATTTGCGCTGTCTCTTCAGGATGAATCCCCTGGTCTGGTGCCTGCGGGCTGATGTTGCAGCAGAGCTAAGGTCACTTAGACGCTACTATCATTTATCCAATGCATGGAATCGAAATCAGTCGATACCCGCAGTATATATCGTGAACTGGGCGCAACGCTGAGTTACAACATGCGTCTGGGGAACGGTATGGAAATTGAACCCTGGCTGAAGGCGGCTGTGCGCAAAGAATTTGTCGATGATAATCGAGTGAAAGTGAATAGTGACGGTAATTTTGTCAATGATTTGTCGGGCAGACGTGGAATATACCAGGCAGGTATTAAAGCCTCATTCAGCAGTACGTTAAGCGGGCATCTCGGGGTGGGGTATAGCCGTGGTGCCGGTGTGGAGTCCCCGTGGAATGCGGTGGTCGGTGTGAACTGGTCGTTCTGACCATCAACGATTAAACTGCGTTTCGGCGCTGTTTTTGTTTACCGGGTGCTAAAAGGGAAAATTCTGGGGCAAAAAAAAGCCCGTCAGTTACGGCGGGAAACCTCATCCTATGGGAGAACAATGAATAATGAAATTGCGGGGTTATCATCTCCCAGGATACCCATGCTAACGATAAGGTTATTTACTCAACCAGGCGTAAACATTTTGTTCTGTGCGTGGGAACAGCCTTAAGGTGTAAAGGGGGAGGGGGAAATAGCAATGAATAGTATCAGCAAGAATACTCGCCGCTTTACCACAACGTGGATGAGAGGGATGAAAAACTCAAGGCAGAGATGACTCTGCCTTGAAGATAAATGCGCTTTTACAGGGGGCTTATTTCAGCTCTTCTGCTTCCGGTAAGGTCACGTTCAGCTCAAGAATAGAAATATCGCCATCTTTTTGCTCAAGCTGTACGGTTACCATCTCAGGATCAATTTGTACATATTTACAAATGACCTCAAGAATATCTTTACGCAACTGCGGCAGATAATGCGGTTCTGCATCGCTGCGACGGCGTTCAGCAACAATAATCTGCAACCGTTCTTTTGCAATGTTGGCTGTGTTTTTCTTCCGCGAGAGAAAGAAATCGAGTAATGCCATAACTTATCCTCCGAACAAGCGTTTGAGGAAGCCTTTCTTCTCTTCTTCAATGAAGCGGAAAGGACGTTCTTCTCCCAACAGACGTTCTACGGTATCTGCGTAGGCTTTACCCGCATCGGCGTTAATGTCGAGAATGACCGGTTCACCCTGGTTAGAGGCGCGCAATACTGATTGATCCTCTGGGATCACGCCGACGAGTTTGATGCGCAGGATCTCCAGCACATCTTCCATGCTCAGCATGTCACCTCTGCTTACGCGGCCTGGGTTATAGCGCGTTAACAGTAGGTGCTCTTTAATCGGCTCTTCGCCATTTTCTGCGCGGCGTGATTTCGACGCCAGAATGCCTAAAATACGGTCAGAGTCGCGTACTGAGGAGACTTCCGGGTTGGTGGTAATAATGGCTTCGTCTGCAAAATAGAGTGCCATTAACGCACCGGTTTCAATCCCTGCCGGGGAGTCACAAACGATAAATTCAAAATCCATCGCTTTCAGATCATCAAGAACTTTGGCGACCCCTTCACGGGTGAGGGCATCTTTATCGCGAGTTTGCGATGCCGGAAGAATATAGAGATTTTCAGTACGTTTATCTTTAATTAACGCCTGGTTTAGCGTTGCATCGCCCTGAATGACGTTGACGAAATCGTAAACGACCCGGCGTTCACAACCCATAATCAGGTCGAGATTACGCAGGCCGATATCAAAATCTATCACGACAGTTTTCTTTCCCTTCTGGGCCAAACCAGTGGCGATGGCCGCGCTGGAGGTTGTCTTACCAACACCCCCTTTGCCCGAAGTAACAACAATAATGCGTGCCATAGAAATTCCTTGTTAAAAAGGGATCAATTTAACGGTTGAACGGTCAAAGCGTTTTCGACTAACTGCAGTCGTGCCGCTTTGCCATAAAATTCTGCTGGGATTTGATCACTCAGCCAGTATTCACCTGCGATGGACACCAGTTCCGCCATCAGGTTCGTACAAAATATTTGCGTTTCCCGGTCACCACTTGCCCCTGCCAGCGCACGACCGCGCATCATGCCATAGACATGAATGTTACCATCGGCAATCAATTCGGCCCCTGCGCTAACGTGGCTTGTAACAATCAGATCACATTGTGGAGCATAAATACGCTGACCGGAACGCACTGGGGTATCAATTAAACGCGTTTTTGTGACCGGCGTTGTATTTTGCGCTGGAGCCTGCGGTGCGGGAGCTGGACGCGGCGCTTTTTCCTTTCCTTCCGTCAGGATAGGCAGCCCCATCTTTTCAATTTCGGCTTTAAGTTGCGCATCTTTGCAGCCACTTACGCCAATAACCCGCAAACCGGTTGCCGAAACCGCCTTATGCATCGCTGACCAGTTTACCGGGGCTTCCAGTGCACTGACGTTGAGTACAACGGGGGCATGTTTTAAAAATGCGGGGGCCTGAGCGATTTTGTCTTCCAGCGCCTGATGGATAACCTTAGGTTCTGCCTCATGCAGATGAACCACAGATAAAGTGAAGCTACTGCCTTTAAGCTCGATTGGCGTGTTTGACATCCTGGCCTTACTCAATTAGCTATTAATCATCGCCAGCGCGCGATGATGTTCCGAAGACTATAAGGCATGTTATAGTCTGGATTATATTGAGGCAAGTCACCCTCCCATTTATTCAGAGTAAAAGTCTATTCTGTGATAAATGGCGCTGATTCATAGCTTAAAAAATACCCTTGTCAATCAACCCATTGCCGTCGTACTTTTGATTGTTCTTATTTACGCTTCCTTTTTCCGCACCCTAATCGTGACAGCATCTTCAGACCTGTTTAAATATCCAGTGTTGAGGCGAGTGTATTTTTTCACCACGCCAGGCTTTCTTAACTTTCCATTTTTTGCAGCATCATTAAAGAACAGATACCCGTTATCTTAATATCCGCCACAGAATTGCTCTATCATAGAAACCGCAGAAGACGTCTGATACTTCTGTCAGGTCATCGTAACTCGTCCAGGTCAGCGGTTTTGATTACGGATTGATGATGAAATGAGCATAAGTGTTGTACGGTTGGATTATCAGGATGTGCTATGAATATGATGCGTATTTTTTATATCGGATTGTCAGGTGTGGGGATGATGTTCTCATCAATGGCGTCTGGAAATGACGCTGGCGGGCTTCAATCTCCTGCGTGTGGCGTTGTTTGCGACCCGTATATTTGTGTGAGTTCAGATGGCATTTCCCCAGAGTTAACAAGGAAATATCTCGGCGAAAAAGCCGCTGAAAACTTACAATCATTACAAGGCTACGATCCCAGCGAATTTACATTCTCTAACGGTGTATTTTGCGATGTTAAAGAAAAATTATGTCGTGATGATCGTTATTTTGGTGTGGATGGTAAGCGGAGTGGAAAAATCAATCAAACCACCACAAAGATGTTATTTATGTGTCGTGAGTGATGTCTTGTTTACATTATGTTCTATTCGGCATTGTCTGCTATTCGTCATTAACCTATTAAGCGACAGAGAGGAGTGGGGCGTTAACGTTTATGACGGGGAGAGTCCCCGTCGGTTGATATTTACTTAATTTGAATATCGACGTTATATTTTTTAGTTTTGTTTTTACGGGCGTCGTTTCGGGTTTGCAGCACTCGCAGCTCATATTTGCCAGAAGCAGGGAGTGAGTATTGTCCGTGACTATCGAGTTCTGGGGAATATCTGGATAAATCAACAGAATCATCGATTCCTGGCCCGAAGAGGTAAGTATCAGCGCCTTCATTAGAGATACTCACGTGCACTTTCTGACCTTTTTTGGCATAGAAGGTATATGTATCGTAATCGTATCCCTTTATTTCGCCGGAGTACTGAGCGCTGCTATGGCCTTTTCTGAACTCAACATTGACATTCTTACCCGCAGCAAAGCTCGTGGAGGTTAGCAGTGCAAGCAACAATACAGCCTTACTGATGCCCTTAATTTTCATTGGTAGTCTCCTGTTCAGAATGAGTACGATGAACTGTTATAATATAACAATCCTTCACGGGAGAATTCCAGTGGCTTTCCTGTGTTCGGTTAAATCCCGGCGCGGCATTTTTGCCGGGGGGATTACTTATAAAGGGGGCATGGACTGAACAAACCGTAGAAATCTACAGCTGGCTGGCTTGTGGCGCGGGTTTCATTGATGTTAGCTTATGCCAAAACCTGGCATCTTAAAGAGTAAAAGTATGTTTTGTGTGATTTATCGAAGCAGCAAGCGTGACCAGACCTATTTATATGTCGAAAAAAAAGACGATTTTTCGCGTGTTCCTGAGGAACTGATGAAAGGTTTTGGTCAGCCTCAGTTAGCGATGATTCTTCCGCTGGATGGGCGGAAGAAACTGGTCAATGCCGATATTGAAAAGGTTAAACAGGCATTAACCGAGCAAGGTTACTATTTGCAGTTACCGCCACCACCCGAAGATTTGCTGAAGCAACATCTTTCCGTCATGGGGCAGAAAACAGACGACACGAACAAATAACCGATATCCGGCGGTGGCATTATCTTTGTCGGCGCGGGTTTTCATATCCACGATAAGGTGAGGGGAACGTTATGTATCAACATCACAACTGGCAAGGTGCGCTGCTGGATTATCCGGTGAGTAAAGTAGTCTGTGTTGGCAGTAACTATGCCAAACATATTAAAGAGATGGGCAGCGCAGTACCCGAAGAGCCAGTGCTGTTTATTAAACCAGAAACGGCACTGTGCGATCTGCGGCAGCCATTGGCGATCCCATCCGATTTCGGTTCAGTTCATCATGAAGTCGAACTGGCGGTGTTGATTGGCGCGACGCTGCGTCAGGCTACGGAAGAGCATGTCCGCAAAGCCATTGCCGGTTACGGCGTGGCGCTCGATCTGACATTGCGTGATGTTCAGGGAAAAATGAAGAAAGCCGGGCAGCCGTGGGAAAAGGCCAAAGCGTTTGATAACTCTTGTCCGCTTTCCGGGTTTATTCCCGCGGCGGAGTTTACCGGCGACCCGCAAAATACAACGCTGGGCCTGAGCGTAAACGGCGAGCAACGCCAGCAAGGTACGACTGCGGACATGATCCATAAAATCGTTCCGCTGATCGCTTATATGAGCAAGTTTTTTACCCTCAAGGCCGGTGACGTTGTGCTGACAGGCACGCCTGATGGTGTCGGCCCGTTGCAAAGCGGTGATGAGCTGACAGTCACTTTCGATGGGCATTCTTTGACAACTCGCGTTTTGTAATACTTTTTGCCGCCTGAAAGCGGCGGCAAAACTTGCATCGCTGTGCCAGACTGGTTATAAGGTGCGTTTTAACGTAATGGCGGAACACCTGATGAGCGATGTACCTTTCTGGCAAAGTAAAACCCTGGACGAAATGAGCGATGCGGAATGGGAGTCGTTGTGTGATGGTTGCGGTCAGTGTTGCCTGCATAAACTGATGGATGAAGACACCGACGAAATCTACTTCACTAACGTCGCCTGTCGCCAGCTCAATATTAAAACCTGTCAATGTCGGAACTACGAACGTCGTTTCGAGTTTGAACCCGACTGCATTAAATTAACCCGTGAAAATCTGCCAACATTCGAATGGCTGCCAATGACCTGCGCTTATCGTTTGCTGGCGGAAGGTAAAGGTTTACCTGCGTGGCATCCGCTACTTACTGGTTCGAAAGCGGCAATGCATGGTGAACGTATCTCTGTGCGTCATATCGCAGTGAAAGAATCAGAAGTGATTGACTGGCAGGATCATATCTTAAATAAACCTGACTGGGCGCAGTGATAAATTTAATAGATGTTGATGGGGGCTTTCTTAATATACGTCTGGATGCTCGCCATTTTGTAGCCCTGTTTTTGAAAGCGCTCTGTCATAATGAGAGTTACCCGATACTTTATTATCAACAGGTAACTCTCAATCTTTAAAAAACGTCTGTATTTTTAAATGTGATAAATTTTATACCTTGAGTACATAGAGAGAATAATCGCTTATCAGACTTCAGGTATCTCAAAGAGTGTCTTCTTACCGTGTCTTTTCTGATACTCATTACAGGTGTTAATCATTTTTTGGGCCGCTTCTTTTAGTAAAGAAAGCATTAAATCATCATAATCAACGTAGAATCTGGTTGTTTCAGTTTCCGTTTTTATCACCCCGATGGCGGCTATTTCGGTAGTTAATTTCAATTTGGCGGCATCGATATCTTTATTCGCTTGTTTAACCGTGTTAGACAGGGTGGTAAAGAAACTCAGCGCAGATTTTAACTTGTTCTTCAATTCTGGAATCAGTTTCCCTTCAACTACGCCCGCAGCAATAGAACACAGTTTCTTGATGCCGTCATCCAGTACCTTAATGAGAATGCCTTTCTGGGCGAATGCTTCGATTCTATTTTAAACCAGGTGATATTTTTCCTTTCTGCTGGATGGACGCTGTCGCAAGAAGGCCGCGTGAGCACAGGATAAGAGAACGAAAAATCAGCAGTCTATGCAGCGACAAATATTGATAGCCTGAATCAGTATTGATCTGCTGACAAGAACAGACTACTGTATATAAAAACAGTATAGCTTCAGGCAGATTATTATGTTGTTTATCAAGCCTGCGGATCTCCGCGAAATTGTGACTTTTCCGCTATTTAGCGATCTTGTTCAGTGTGGCTTTCCTTCACCGGCCGCAGATTACGTTGAACAGCGCATCGATCTGAATCAACTGTTGATCCAGCATCCCAGCGCGACTTATTTCGTCAAAGCAAGTGGTGATTCTATGATTGATGGTGGGATTAGTGACGGTGATTTACTGATTGTCGATAGCGCTATTACCGCCAGCCATGGTGATATTGTCATCGCTGCTGTTGACGGTGAGTTTACGGTGAAAAAATTGCAACTACGCCCGACGGTACAGCTTACTCCTATGAACAGTGCGTACTCGCCCATTACCATCAGTAGCGAAGATACGCTGGATGTCTTTGGTGTGGTGATCCACGTCGTTAAGGCGATGCGCTGATGTTTGCCCTCTGTGATGTAAACGCGTTTTATGCCAGCTGTGAGACGGTGTTTCGCCCTGATTTATGGGGTAAACCGGTGGTTGTGCTATCGAATAATGACGGTTGCGTTATCGCCCGAAACGCTGAGGCAAAGGCGCTGGGCGTTAAAATGGGCGATCCCTGGTTCAAACAAAAAGATCTGTTTCGTCGCTGTGGCGTGGTTTGCTTTAGCAGCAATTATGAGCTTTACGCAGACATGAGTAATCGGGTGATGTCGACGCTGGAAGAACTATCGCCCCGCGTCGAGATTTACAGTATTGATGAGGCATTCTGCGATCTGACAGGTGTGCATAATTGTCGCGATCTGACTGATTTTGGCAGAGAAATTCGCGCAACGGTGCTACAACGTACCCATCTTACTGTTGGTGTGGGGATCGCCCAGACCAAAACGCTGGCTAAGCTTGCCAATTATGCGGCAAAAAAATGGCAGCGGCAGACGGGCGGGGTGGTGGATTTATCAAATCTGGAACGCCAGCGTAAATTAATGTCTGCTCTCCCCGTGGATGAAGTCTGGGGGATTGGACGGCGGATCAGCAAAAAACTGGACGCGATGGGGATCAAAACCGTTCTCGATTTGGCGGATTCAGATATCCGGTTTATCCGTAAACATTTTAATGTCGTGCTCGAAAGAACGGTGCGTGAACTGCGCGGTGAACCCTGTTTGCAACTGGAAGAGTTTGCACCGACGAAGCAGGAAATTATCTGTTCCCGCTCGTTTGGTGAACGCATCACGGATTATCCGTCGATGCGGCAGGCCATTTGTAGTTACGCTGCCCGGGCGGCGGAAAAACTTCGCAGCGAGCATCAATATTGTCGGTTTATCTCCACGTTTATTAAGACGTCACCATTTGCGTTCAATGAACCTTATTACGGCAATAGCGCATCGGTAAAACTGCTGACGCCCACTCAGGACAGCAGGGATATCATTAACGCCGCTACGCGATCTCTGGATGCCATCTGGCAAGCGGGCCATCGCTACCAAAAAGCGGGCGTGATGCTGGGGGATTTCTTCAGTCAGGGAGTCGCGCAGCTCAATTTATTCGATGACAACGCACCGCGCCCCGGGAGTGAGCAATTGATGGCGGTAATGGATACGCTGAATGCTAAAGAGGGCAGAGGAACACTCTATTTTGCCGGGCAGGGGATCCAGCAACAATGGCAGATGAAGCGTGCCATGCTTTCACCATGTTATACAACGCGAAGTTCTGATTTACTGCGGGTCAAATAAACATAGCGGCAGGAAAAAGCGCTCCCGCAGGAGCGCCGAATGGATTAGCGACCGAACAGGTCACGTTTTTTCGCTTTAAACGGCTGGGAAATCACCACCAGCACCGCGACAATCAGGTAAGCGATAAAAATACCGAGCAGCCACTGCGGCATTTCCAGACCTAAAAATTCCCACTGACGCTCGGCGCAATCGCCAGAGGCGACAAACACTTGCGGCACCCATTTATCCAGCGGCAGCCATTCCGGGAAACGAGCCATAAAATCACAGGTCGCAAACGGCGAAGGATAGAGCTGAAGCATGGTGTGCTCGTAAGTTAACTGCACACCGCGGAACGCACTATACAACCAGATAACCATCGCTACATAACGCAGCGGAGTTTTCGGGGCGATCGCGCCAATCAGCGCAGCACCCAGAACGCCGAATAACGCGCAGCGTTCATAAATACAGAGCACGCAAGGTTTCAGTAACATCACATGCTGGAACCACAGCGCCGTCAGTTCCAGTGCCAGAGCAGTAAACGCCATCAACAGCCATGCGCCCCGGCCTTGTGAACATTGGTTCAAAAATCGCAACATAATCATTTCCCTGCAATATGCATAGAGTGCGCAGTTTAAACCAATTCATTCGCTGCGCCACCAGGAGGCAGCAAAAATAGGACGCAATTGGACAATTATCGGGCGAAAAGGCAAACCGGGCATTTATATGCCCGGTAAGTTGTTATCAAAGCGTTGCTATCCAGCCCATTTGCATAAACCATTCGGTTACAGGAGCAAGCGTAAACTCGACGCAGAGCAGCCCGACGAGTGTCAGGACGAGGGTGTAAGGCAGGGCCATCCACACCATGCGGCCATAAGAGAGACGAATCAATGGCGCGAGTGCAGAGGTCAGCAGGAACAGGAACGCAGCCTGACCGTTCGGCGTAGCGACGGAGGGCAGATTGGTACCGGTATTAATGGCGACCGCCAGCAGCTCATATTGCTTCAACGTGATAGCGCCACTTTCCATTGCCGCTTTCGCTTCGTTGATATAAATCGTCCCCACGAAGACGTTATCCGAAATGGATGACAGCAGACCGTTGAAAATATAGAACAACGACAGCTGAGCATGTTCAGATGCCTGCAACACAAACTGAATAATCGGCGAAAACAGTTGTTGGTCGATAATCACCGCGACTACTGAGAAAAACACCGTCAACAGTGCGGTGAATGGCAGAGATTCGGTGAAGGCTTTACCGATAGCATGTTCATCGGTAACACCGGTCAATGATGTCGCCAGAATAATGACCGACAAACCAATCAAACCGACTTCTGCCAGATGCAGTGCCAGCGCAGTCACCAGCCAGACGCCGATAATCGCCTGGACAATCAGACGGATTTTATCCTGACGGGTACGCTGGTTGCGGCTTTGATCGTCAAACTGTTGCAGCACTTCGCGGACTTTCTCCGGCAGCGTTTCACCGTAGCCAAACCAACGCAGCTTCTCTACCAGCAGGCAGGTTAACAGGCCACAAATCAGAACCGGGACGGTCACCGGCGACATGCGCAGGAAGAAATCGCCAAAATGCCAGCCAGCCGCTTTAGCGATGATCAGGTTTTGTGGTTCGCCCACCATGGTCATCACGCCGCCTAATGCGGTGCCGACACCGGCATGCATCATCAGACTACGCAGAAAGCCACGGAACTGTTCCAGAACCACTTTGTAATGCTTGTCGATATGACTATCGTCTTGCAGGTCGGTATCTTCAGTACGGGAAGAGGCTACGCGGTGATAAATACCATAAAAACCGACTGCAACGCTGATCACCACCGCCACGACGGTTAAGGCATCGAGGAACGCGGAGAGGAACGCCGCCGCCACGCAAAAAGAGAGCGACAGCAGCATTTTGGAGCGAATACTTAACAGCAAACGGGTAAATATGAACAGCAACAGCTGTTTCATAAAATAGATACCCGCCACCATAAACATCAGTAACAGCAAGACTTCAAGATTTGCCGCCACCTCTTCACGGACGTGTTCCGCGCTGGTCATGCCGATGAATACTGCTTCGATAGCCAACAAACCACCGGGGAGCAGCGGGTAGCATTTCAGGGCCATAGCCAGAGTGAAAATAAATTCCGCTACCAGCAACCAGCCAGCGACGAAAGGGCTGATGAGGAAAATTAACGGATTTACGATTAAGAAAATGATGAGGGCGAGTTTGTACCAGTCGGGGGACTGGCCCAAAAAATTGCGCCATAGTGCGCGGCCCCAGGAGATCTCCATGATGGTTTCCCTTACCTTAGAAATAATCAATGATGTTTTTATGTTTAAACGCAAAGCTTAACGGTCAGACAGGAGTGAGGCAAGTCTTGATAGTCAAGGGGAAAGAGATGCAGAAAATGAAGCCTTGATCCCTTTTTTCTTCTTTTTGTCTTCTATCAGCGTAGTTAGCCCTCTGGTATGATGAGTCCAACTTTGTTTTGCTGTGTTATGGAAATCTCACTATGGTCATTAAGGCGCAAAGCCCGGCGGGTTTCGCGGAAGAGTACATTATTGAAAGTATCTGGAATAACCGCTTCCCTCCCGGGACTATTTTGCCCGCAGAACGTGAACTTTCAGAATTAATTGGCGTAACGCGTACTACGTTACGTGAAGTGTTACAACGTCTGGCACGAGATGGCTGGTTGACCATTCAACACGGCAAGCCGACGAAGGTGAATAATTTCTGGGAAACCTCTGGTTTAAATATCCTTGAAACACTGGCGCGACTGGACCACGAAAGTGTGCCGCAGCTTATTGATAATTTGCTGTCGGTGCGTACCAATATTTCAACTATTTTTATTCGCACCGCGTTTCGTCAGCATCCCGATAAAGCGCAGGAAGTGCTGGCAACCGCTAATGAAGTGGCCGATCACGCCGACGCCTTTGCCGAGCTGGATTACAACATTTTCCGCGGCCTGGCGTTTGCTTCCGGCAACCCGATTTACGGTCTGATCCTTAACGGGATGAAAGGGCTGTATACGCGCATTGGTCGTCACTATTTCGCCAATCCGGAAGCGCGCAGTCTGGCGCTGGGCTTCTATCACAAACTGTCGGCGTTGTGCAGTGAAGGCGCACACGATCAGGTATATGAAACAGTGCGTCGCTATGGGCATGAGAGTGGCGAGATTTGGCACCGGATGCAGAAAAATCTGCCGGGTGATTTAGCCATTCAGGGACGATAATCCTTCCAGACGGATGACAAACGTATAATTGCCTGATGCGCTACGCTTATCAGGCCTACGTGTTTTTTTGCAATGTATTGAATTTGCGATACTTTGTAGGCCGGATAAGGCATTTACGCCGCATCCGGCAAAAATGAGTCCTCCTCAAACGAGGAGGACTATTTACAGATTTCCCATTCTCGGCGGGCAACGTTCCAGCAACTCGACGCTGCCGTCTTCGTTTTGCTGTTCCAGCATCACATCAAATCCCCACAGGCGATGCACATGCTTCAGCACTTCTTTGCGCCCCCGATCCAGCGGTGCGCGATTATGTGGGATGTAACGCAGCGTCAGCGAACGGTCGCCGCGCAAATCCACGTTCCAGATCTGAATATTCGGCTCCAGATTACTTAAGTTATATTGCGACGATAACCGGTTACGGATTTCCCGATAACCTTCTTCATTATGAATAGCGGAAATCTCCAGATAATTATGCCGATCATCATCCAGCACGGTGAAGAAGCGGAAATCACGCATCACTTTCGGTGACAGGAACTGGCTGATAAAACTCTCATCTTTGAAATCACGCATCGCGAAATGCAGCGTTTCCAGCCAGTCGGAACCGGCGATATCCGGGAACCAGTATTTGTCTTCTTCCGTTGGCGACTGACAAATCCGTTTAATATCCTGGAACATGGCAAACCCGAGGGCATACGGGTTGATGCCGCTGTACCACGGGCTGTTATAGGGCGGCTGGAAGACCACATTGGTGTGGCTGTGCAAGAACTCCAGCATAAAACGTTCCGTTACTTTCCCTTCATCATACAGATGGTTAAGGATGGTGTAGTGCCAGAAGGTCGCCCAGCCTTCGTTCATCACCTGAGTCTGTTTTTGCGGATAAAAATACTGGCTCACCTTACGCACAATACGCAGGATTTCACGCTGCCATGATTCCAGCAGTGGCGCATTTTTCTCCATAAAATAGAGCAGGTTTTCTTGTGGTTCGGACGGATAGCGGCGCGCTTCAGCAACCGTTTTCTCTTCCTCGCGCTTCGGCAGGGTACGCCAGAGCATATTGACCTGACTTTGCAGATACTCTTCGCGACTCTTCTGCCGGGCTTTCTCTTCTTGCAGCGAGATTTTTTGCGGGCGTTTGTACCGGTCCACGCCGTAGTTCATCAGCGCGTGGCACGAGTCCAGAAGCCGTTCTACTTCATCAACGCCATAACGTTCTTCGCACTCGGTAATATATTTACGGGCAAAAATCAGATAATCGACAATCGAACTGGCGTCGGTCCAGCTACGGAATAAGTAATTGTTTTTGAAGAAAGAGTTATGCCCATAGCAGGCATGAGCCATCACCAGCGCTTGCATGGTAATGGTGTTCTCTTCCATCAGGTAAGCGATACACGGGTTAGAGTTAATGACGATTTCATAGGCCAGTCCTTGCTGACCGTGCTTATACAGCCGTTCAGTCTCGATAAACTTTTTACCGAATGACCAGTGCGGATAGTTAATTGGCATGCCGACGCTGGAGTAGGCATCCATCATCTGTTCTGAGGTTATCACTTCAATCTGGTGCGGGTAGGTATCCAGCCGGTAGAGTTTCGCCACCCGGTCTATCTCTGCCAGATAAACATCCAGCAGGTCGAACGTCCAGTCGGGTCCATCGCTCAAACGTGTGGTGTCCTTATTCATAGAATCGATCGTCGCCATACGCGCACCTCATTGTTGTCGGCGCTCTCTGTGTGGAGCACCTCATTTCAAGCATAGAACACCTGTTAAAAACCGCGTCGCCGGAGAATTTTTTTCTTTGCGATTTCTTATTATCAGAGTGCCACTAATCCGCTTCTGAACGGAATTTTATGCTGGATAAAAAGGGCGTTCAGCAGGAGATACTAAAGACGCCATATTGCCGCAGAGTCAGGGAGATGTGAGCCAGCTCACCATAAAAAAGCCGTATGTTGAATAATATTTTCAACTGAGTTATCAAGATGTAATTAGATTATTATTCTTTTACTGTATCTACCGTTATCGGAGTGGCTATGCGAGTTGTCATACTGGGAAGTGGTGTGGTAGGCGTTGCCAGCGCCTGGTACTTAAATCAGGCAGGACATGAGGTCACCGTCATTGATCGGGAGCCGGGGGCCGCCCTGGAAACCAGTGCCGCGAATGCCGGGCAAATCTCCCCCGGATATGCTGCACCGTGGGCGGCACCAGGTGTGCCTTTAAAAGCGATTAAATGGATGTTCCAGCGCCATGCGCCGCTGGCGGTTCGTCTCGACGGTACGCAGTTCCAGTTGAAATGGATGTGGCAAATGTTACGTAACTGCGACACCAGCCACTATATGGAAAACAAAGGGCGGATGGTGCGTCTGGCGGAATACAGCCGTGATTGCCTGAAAGCATTGCGCGCCGAAACCAATATTCAGTATGAAGGGCGTCAGGGTGGGACGCTGCAACTGTTCCGTACTGAACAACAGTATGAAAACGCGACCCGCGATATCGCCGTGCTGGAAGATGCTGGCGTACCGTATCAGCTGCTGGAATCCAGCCGCCTGGCGGAAGTGGAGCCCGCGCTGGCAGAAGTGGCGCACAAACTGACGGGCGGCCTGCAACTGCCCAATGATGAAACCGGAGACTGCCAGCTGTTTACCCAGAATCTGGCGCGGATGGCGGAGCAGGCGGGGGTTAAATTCCGCTTTAATACGCCCGTTGACCAACTGCTTTGCGACGGCGAGCAAATTTACGGCGTGAAGTGTGGTGATGAAGTGATTAAGGCCGATGCGTATGTGATGGCGTTTGGTTCTTACTCGACGGCGATGCTCAAAGGCATTGTTGATATTCCGGTGTATCCGCTGAAAGGCTACTCGCTGACTATTCCGATTGCGCAGGAAGATGGTGCGCCGGTGTCTACTATCCTTGATGAAACCTACAAAATCGCCATTACCCGTTTCGATAACCGCATTCGTGTTGGCGGAATGGCGGAAATTGTTGGCTTTAACACCGAGCTGTTGCAACCGCGTCGTGAAACGCTGGAGATGGTGGTTCGCGATCTCTATCCACGCGGCGGTCATGTTGAGCAGGCGACTTTCTGGACTGGCCTGCGCCCGATGACGCCAGACGGCACGCCGGTTGTCGGGCGTACACGCTTTAAAAATCTGTGGCTGAATACCGGTCACGGCACGCTCGGCTGGACGATGGCTTGCGGTTCCGGTCAGTTGTTAAGCGATCTGCTCTCGGGGCGCACGCCAGCGATCCCGTATGAAGATCTAAGCGTAGCGCGCTACAGCCGTGGATTTACGCCATCACGCCCGGGCCATTTACATGGCGCACACAGCTAAGGAAACGAGATGACCCGTCCGATACAGGCCAGCCTCGATCTGCAGGCATTAAAACAGAATCTGTCCATTGTCCGCCAGGCCGCGCCGTACGCGCGCGTCTGGTCGGTGGTAAAAGCGAACGCTTACGGGCACGGTATTGAGCGTATCTGGAGCGCGCTCGGGGCCACCGATGGCTTTGCATTGCTTAATCTGGAAGAGGCAATAACGTTACGTGAGCGCGGCTGGAAAGGACCGATCCTGATGCTGGAAGGATTTTTCCATGCTCAGGATCTGGAGATTTATGACCAGCACCGCCTGACCACCTGCGTACACAGCAACTGGCAGCTCAAAGCACTGCAAAATGCGCGGCTAAAAGCACCGTTGGATATTTATCTTAAAGTGAACAGTGGGATGAATCGGTTGGGCTTCCAGCCCGATCGCGTGCTTACCGTCTGGCAGCAGTTGCGGGCGATGGCGAATGTTGGCGAAATGACCCTGATGTCGCATTTTGCCGAAGCGGAACATCCTGATGGAATTTCCAGCGCGATGGCGCGTATTGAGCAGGCGGCGGAAGGGCTGGAGTGTCGGCGTTCGTTGGCCAATTCGGCGGCGACTCTGTGGCACCAGGAAGCGCATTTTGACTGGGTTCGGCCTGGTATTATTTTGTATGGCGCTTCGCCGTCCGGTCAGTGGCGTGATATCGCCAATACCGGATTACGTCCGGTGATGACGCTAAGCAGTGAGATTATTGGTGTCCAGACGCTAAAAGCGGGCGAGCGTGTGGGCTACGGCGGTCGCTATACTGCGCGCGATGAACAGCGAATCGGCATTGTCGCCGCAGGATACGCCGACGGTTATCCGCGCCACGCGCCTACCGGTACCCCTGTTTTAGTGGACGGCGTTCTCACCATGACGGTGGGGACAGTCTCGATGGATATGCTGGCGGTCGATTTAACGCCTTGCCCGCAAGCGGGTATTGGTACGCCAGTTGAGCTGTGGGGCAAGGAGATCAAAATTGATGATGTCGCCGCCGCTGCCGGAACGGTAGGCTATGAGTTGATGTGCGCGCTGGCGTTACGCGTCCCGGTTGTGACGGTGTAACTTGTTATCGCTGGATGCGACCAGCGTCGTATCCAGCGTTATAAAACACATTAAACTTAAGATTCGGCTTCTTCCTCCGCTACCCGAACACCAATCTTCAACACTTCATTATCTTCTTTCTCGGCCACCGTCCAGATCATCCCGGCAAACTCTACCTGGTCACCGACAACCGGTGCTGCGCCTAACAACTGCTGGACGATTTCACCCAGCGTTTGCTGCTTATCGCGATATTCTCGCCCGTCTTCCAGACCATATATCAGCGCCACATCAGCATATTTGGCGCTGGCTTCGAGAATGAAGTCACCAAAGAAGCGTTGATCCAGCGCGACCGGCGGCGACTGGCTGAACAGTTTACCGAGCGCCGGGAGATCGCGTTCCCGACCAATTACACACAACACATCGCCTTCGCGCAGTCGGGTGCTGCCGGTGGGATGAAGCAACTGGTTATCACGAAACAGTGCCGCAATACGCGTCTCTTTTGGCATATGCAAATCACGCAGTGCCGCGCCCACGCACCATTTATCGGCACTCAATTGATAAACAAACTGCTCCCACGGATTTTCCGGATGAATATCCAGGCCAACGCGTGACACCGGACGTCCCACTGGCGGAACGACCACTTTGGCTTTTTTCGCCGCCCACGAGAGTGATGTTCCCTGCAATAGCAGTGAAACCAGGACCACAAAGAAGGCGACATTAAAGAACAGTCGCGCATTCTCCAGCCCCGCCATCATCGGGAACACAGCCAGAATAATCGGCACCGCGCCGCGTAATCCTACCCAGCTGATAAACACGCGCTCACGCAGATTGAAGCCACGGAACGGTAGCAATCCGGCAAATACCGAAAGAGGACGGGCGAAGAAAATCATCCATGCGGACAAAATGAGCGCCGGAATGGCAATGGGCAGCAGATCGCTTGGGTTAACCAATAGCCCCAGCACCAGGAACATGGCGATTTGCGCCAGCCAGGCGAGGCCGTCGAAATTTTGCAGGATGCCGTAGCGGTTGCGAATCGGCCGATTACCCAGCAGAAAACCGCACAGATAAACAGCCAGAATACCGCTGCCTTCCAGCGCCGTGGTTAAAGCAAAAATTAAAATACCGCCGCTTAATGCCAGCAATGGATATAATCCGGCGGGCAGGGCGATGCGATTAATCATTTGCAGCAGTAAATAACCACCGCCAAGCCCGATGACAATCCCGAGGCCAAATTGCTGCAGAATATCGACCACGAACATCCAACTGACACTGCTTTCATGTTGCTGGATCATCGCAATCAGGGTAATCGTCAGAAAGACCGCCATTGGATCATTACTGCCGGATTCAATTTCCAGCGTCGAGCCAACACGTTCGTTAAGCCCCTTACCACCCAGCAGAGAAAAGACCGCTGCAGCATCGGTGGAGCCGACGATAGCGCCGATTAATAATCCTTCAATCAAATCAAGATTAAACAGCCACGCCGCCATCATGCCGGTTAAACCAGAGGTGATAAGCACGCCCAGCGTCGCCAGCGACAGTGCCGGTCCTAACGCCACACGAAAGGAGCTGGCCTGAGTACGCATCCCGCCGTCGAGCAAAATAATCGCCAGCGCCAGGTTACTTACCATGTAGGCGAAGGGGTAATTATCAAACGGGATACCGCCGACGCCATCAACCCCCGCCAGCATGCCGATCGCCAGAAAAATAACCAGAATGGGAATGCCAAGACGGGAAGAAAATGAACTAAGTAATATACTGCTGGTGACAAGGATGGATCCTAAGATGAAAAGGCTAATTATTGTTGTGGCATCCAACGGTCGGTTACTCCTGATTACGCTGTCTCTTATATAAACCCTACCATATTAGCGGCAGAGACAGCGTTTTACTTAGCCCTGAAGCGTGATTTTTTTACATTTTAAGAACAGGATGACCGCTAATCGTCAACTGGGTGCCTTCCTGGGTGTTATTAAGAATGGCATGTGCGCCCAACGGCAGTGTAACCGTGCGTTGTTCATGACCAAAATCGAGGCCGGTAATGAGTGGAATCGACAGGCGGGAACGCAAAAACGCGTACACTGACTCCAGGTTGTAACCTGCGTCATAATCATTAGGCGTGCTGCCGCTAAAGCTACCGAGAATAATCGCCTTCTGACGTGGCAAAATTCCAGCATGATAGAGCTGCAACAGCATACGTTCGACGCGGAAAGGGTGCTCGTTAATATCTTCCAGCACCAGAATACCGTTCTCAATTTTTGGCATCCACGGTGTACCAATCAGTGAAATCAGCATCGCAAGATTGCCTCCCCACAGCGTGCCTTCGGTCTGACATGTCGGGCCTTCCCCTTGCCATTCAATGGTGAACGTTTTATTGCGTAACGCCAGCCAGAAGTGGTGCTCGGTAAAGGCATTTAGTTCATCCGCGCCAAAGTTTGCTACCAGCATGGGGCCGCTAAAGGTGATGACATTGCCTTGCGCCAGAAGACCGCACTGAATGGCGGTAAAATCGCTATGTCCGCAAATGAGTAACGGGTCATGTTGTTGGCGAGCCACCAGTGCCTGCCAGTCAATATCTGCCAGTAAACGACTGGCACCGTAACCGCCGCGTACAGACAGCACGATGGTGTTGGGGGTAGTCAGTCTGGCAAGAGAATTGAGATCTTCCAGACGCTCCGTTTCCGTACCCGCAAAACGCTCACAACGACGGGCAATAACCTCGACGTTATTGACCTGATGCCCCGCGTCGGTAAGGCGCTGGATACCACGCAGCGCGGCGTGCTGTTTAATGCAGTAACCCGATGGGGCAATTAAGTGAAACAGAGACATGGCAATTCCTTGCTGACAACAGAAACGAAATGTATATCATGCCGCTTAGGTGTGCCGTTGTCACCTCAACGGCGATTCCAGGCTATAAGGACAGAAGAAGTGAAATTGAGATGGTTTGCCTTTTTGATTGTGTTATTAGCGGGTTGTTCATCAAAGCATGACTATACGAACCCGCCGTGGAACGCGAAAGTTCCGGTGCAACGTGCGATGCAGTGGATGCCAATAAGCCAGAAAGCCGGTGCAGCCTGGGGCGTCGATCCACAATTGATCACGGCGATTATCGCTATCGAATCGGGTGGTAATCCGAACGCGGTGAGTAAATCGAATGCCATTGGTTTGATGCAGATAAAAGCTTCAACCTCCGGACGTGATGTATATCGTCGTATGGGCTGGAGCGGTGAGCCGACGACCAGCGAGCTGAAAAATCCGGAGCGTAATATTTCAATGGGGGCGGCTTACCTGAATATTCTGGAAACCGGCCCGCTGGCAGGCATTGAAGATCCGAAGGTACTGCAATATGCGCTGGTGGTGTCATACGCTAACGGGGCAGGTGCGCTGCTACGGACTTTCTCGTCAGATCGGAAAAAGGCGATCAGCAAAATCAACGATCTGGATGCTGATGAGTTCCTCGATCACGTAGCGCGAAATCATCCTGCGCCGCAGGCTCCGCGCTATATCTACAAACTTGAGCAGGCACTGGACGCGATGTAAATCAGTCGCGCACATTGTCCGCTTTTTTCCGGGCTTCTCGCTCGAGAGAGAAAATAATCCGCTGTAATTGCCGCTCCACCGTCGGGCTGACGTTAAGAAAACGGAAGCTCAGACGGGGAGTGGTGATGGTTTCATTTTTGCCATCAATCACTTTGCGCTCGCTGATGGAGATTAACTGGGCGTCAAAGTGAAAAACACCCCATTGCCCCATGTTGACTTCAATCTGAGCGAAGCGCATGCCTTCGTGTAATTCGGCAGGCTTTGCTGTTTCCAGTAATGCGCCCATGCCGCCTAACGACAAATCATACAGGCGGAAACGTAACGTACTGTTATCCGCCAGTTTGGTCTGGCAAAAATAAGGCGGATGGAGTGGGGCGGTGATGCGGAAATATCGGCGTCGTTGTACAAACCATAAGGTGGGAGGCGGTACGGTAATAAATGCCGGAAGCAGCAAGTATTCACTCTGCTGTAGTTGTTCAACAGTAAACTCGACTTTCGCACCCTGAGTTTCGGCGGTAATGGTAATGTGCTGCGCCTTTAGCACGGCGATGTTGTCTTCGGCCTGGCTGCCGAAATCCAGCACCAGTTTATCCGGAGTTATTGCCAGTATTTTGCTGATCAGCTGCCCGCCATTCCAGCTGATACGCAAAGGAATTGCGGCTTTGTTCAAATCGCGTAACAAGCCCAGGACGGCTAACGGATTTTGTTTCAGGAACTGCTCATGGTAATGACTCACGCGGAAAAACTCCTGACTGACAAACTGTCTTTGGTTTATCGGTCGCAGTTAACAAAACTTAATACAAATGCGCGAATATTTTTTACATGTTGTTCTTAAATCAGCCGACATACGCCCAGCATCGATCCCGCCCTTGCCTATACTTAGAGCGTTGACGTAAGCATTTCTTGCGTCCGATTCATCGAAACGAGGGCCTGAACATGGGAATTATTGCCTGGATTATTTTTGGCCTGATAGCCGGTATTATCGCCAAGCTAATCATGCCGGGGCGTGATGGTGGTGGATTTTTCCTGACCTGTATTCTTGGGATAGTCGGTGCGGTGGTCGGCGGCTGGCTGGCGACCATGTTTGGCATTGGCGGCTCCATCAGCGGTTTTAATTTGCACAGCTTCCTGGTGGCGGTGGTGGGCGCTATCCTGGTGCTGGGCGTATTCCGCCTCCTGCGAAGAGAATAAGATTTTCATAAGGCGGATAGCGATACAGATGCCGCTATCCGCTTTCACATCAGAACGTATACTCGATACCAGCCCAGAAATTGCGACCTTCTTCAATAAACCCTTCACTGTAGGCATATTTGGTATCAAACAGGTTATTGACCGACGCATTAACGCTGAAGCCATGACCTAAGGTGTAATCGGCTCGAATGTGGGTCACCGCAAAACCGGCGGCTTTTTGTGAACCGTCACTGTTGCTGTAGCTGGAGGAACGCGCCTCTTCCGACAGCGTTACGCTTAACGGCTCCCACGGTTTGAGAGTCATCCATGCGGTCATTGTCTGCGTTGGCAGATCGGTTATCTTGCCGATGTCTTTGCGTTTGGCATCAGCGTGGATCAGGGCGTAGCTCAATCCTACATCCAGTATATTGCTGATTTTCCCCTTAATACCGGCATCCAGACCGCTGTAATCCACCGTGCCGCTGTTCTGATTTTGAATGGTATCGGCATCGATATTGTGCGAGAGGATGGCATCACTCACCCGGTTATAGTAAACGCTGACCTCAAATCCCCAGTCGTGCGTGAAGGCACCATTCCAGGTTAAATCCACCCCGCGCGCGCGTTCCGGCTTGAGCTGCGGGTTAACAATCGCTATCTGGTTATACGCAGGTTTGGACGTGGTATAGCGTTCTTTCAGCGTCGGAAAGCGTGTGCGGTCATAGTACGAAAGCGCCAGCGTGTCTTCATTGGCAAAGTGGTATTTCCCCATCACCTGCCAGTTAAAAGCTGACTGATTGTTGTCGTCATAATGGGTGATACTGCCATCTTTCTCATGTTTTTTCGCTTCTACGCTATCGCGCCAGTCATAGCTGATTCCAGCCACGACATCGACATTATCGGCAGCAGCCCATTGATATTCACTGGCGAGCGACCAGGTACGATCTTCATAGCGATCGTAAGCGGCGTGCGGCGCACCTTTTTCCCGGTGTACGTCATCTTTCCAGTTAACGGCAAACGACAGCAGATCGTTTTCACGCACATCGGCTGCCAGTTGTAACCCGGCACCGTCGCTGTAATCGGAATAATGGCTGTAGCTGCCTTTTTTATTTTTCAAATCAGCCAGCGAGTTGTACATCATTAGCGTATTTTCAAAGGTGTCGTGATACAGCCGACTTTTCAGGGTAAAACGATCGTTTAGTTGGGTCGTTCCCTGATAATAAAAACTTTCTTTGTCATACTCTGGCCACTGCCAGTAGCGTGATTTCTGACCACTATTTCCACTGTATGGCGGGTTATCTTTTTCACCATCCTGCTTAATGTAAGTCAATGTGTATTCATCGTTTTCGCGTGGTGTAAAACCGAGCTTCACAATGCCGCGTTTATCATCAGCCGATGAATTAATCATCTTGCCGTGTTTGCCTGCAATATCATTATTTACACCATGCGGCAGGCCGAGAAAATCCTGCTTTAGCTGGCTACCGCTGACTTGCAAATACCCCAGATCGCTGCTGGCGGCAAATGAAGCATGCATATCGTAGGCATTGTCCTGGCTACGGCTCCATCCCTGACGATATCCCAGACTGGCTTCCAGCGGTTTAGTCGGCTTCTGGGTGGTGATATTAATGGCTCCGCCCATCTGATTAGGCCCCTGAAGCAGCGACGAATACCCTTTGGAAACTTCAACTGCCCCCAAATTGTTGGTCAGAATCCGCGCCAGATCGAGGTTGCCGTCATAGGGAACATAAATGGGCACACCGTCGAAATAGACCGGCACCTGACGACTATCAAAGCCACGAACTTTGACCTGTTCTTCGTTGCGGCTACCTGACTTTTGCAGCACCACGCCGGGGACGACACTTAATGCCTGAGCGACATTCTGTTTATCCAGGGCCTTCATGGTGGGTTGATCGAGAACGGTGGTTGTCGTCGATGATACCGGACTGGACCATACGGTCAGCGTGTCACTCTCCTGAGCCGCTACGGACTGCTGGGTAAAGGCAAGTGATAATACTGTGCAGAGATAACGTTTTTTGAGTCTCATAGAATAAATTCCGTTTAACAAAGAATTAAATAGAGGCTGCGGGTTGCAGACTGACTTTAATGTCAGCAGGTGCCGCGTAATAAGGCGCGGAGGTAATAAAAAGGCGAATGCCGCAGTCGAGGTAATTTTTGAGTGTTGTCAGATTAATTCCGCCGGTCAGAGCCAGCGTGCAGTGGGGAGCCAGCGACGGTGCTATTTGCGCAATTTCAGTTGCCTGTTGCGGACTAAATTTGTCGAGCTGAAGTACGTCTGGTTGCGCGCGTAACGCGGCGATTGCCTCTTTCGGCGTGTCGGCTTCAACAACTATTTTCTTCTCGGGTGCGTGGCGACGTAACTGATTGATTGCGCCTGACCAGTCCTGATTGTCATGAAGAAAATGGCGGTGGTTGGCAAACAATAATATGGTTTCCGCACATCCGGCACGATGAATCAGTCCTCCGGCAGCCAGAATTGCCTGCGAGGCCAGTAAGCGGGTGCCCGGAATTGCTTTTCGGGTGCAGGCGATATTGCCATCAGGGTAACGTTCACGAAGTAACGCCAGCATTTGAGCGAGATAATCAGAAACACCGCAACTCCACTCCAGCACATTCTGGACTGCCTTCCATCCCTGATGAAGTGCTGCGGCATTACCTTGCGCACGGATTAGCCGCTGACCCGCGTTCGCTTGTGAACCGTCGCTGACCGCGTCATCAATAGTTAATCCCAGCGTAGTTAACATCTTACACGCGACAGAAATTCCGCTGACGCAGCCGCCCTGACGGAGAAAAAACTCTATATAGCCATGCTGGTGTCCAATATTTAATGCTCGCGTGGTCAGGTCACCGCCCTGGATATCTTCCAGAAGTAACGCATCGATTTGTGCCTGAGAAAGGAAAATCATCGCAGTGTCTCCTGCGGTACGCTATCCCACCAGATGAGCGCCCAGTCGCGGCTGGCAGGGGCGAGGGCACGAGCATCTTGTTGTTGATACCAGCGATATAACCGCTCACGCTCATCGTCGTTAAGCGCGCCCAGACTCCAGCTGACGTTCTGCTCAAAACGTTCCCAGGTGCTGTTATCCTGTTGGCAATTTTGTCCACGGATAAAATCAACGTGAGCATAAATTCCCATCTGATACAGGACGTTGAGCGCAAAGATATAGTTGGGTAATTCGATCACTTCCCGACCAGCCGCCCGCTGAATGGCTGGAGAGACGAACGAGGTGCTGACCAGATGAGTCGTATAGACGCGAAGCCGTGCCTGATTATTCAGTTTGCTCATTGCCTGGCGCATATCAGCCACCAGAGTGGAGCGGGAAGCCACGGCAATATCGCAGCGTGGCAGGTCACTCCAGTCCTCTTCCCAGGCGCGCTGGATCCAGTGGACATTGTCTGCCTTTAGCGCGGCGGCGCGACGGGCGGCAACGTTCAGCATCCCCTGACTGTAATCAACGCCATAAATCGTCGTGAGTTTGTCCGCCAGCGCCAGCGATACGGTACCCGGTCCGCAGCCCATATCGAATAAGGTTTGCGCGCCTTGCAGGTCAATTTTTGAGGTCAGTTGTTGCAGGTAGCTGTCCGTAGGCGAGGCGCAATTTTCCGCCATTTTTTCCGCCCGTTGATCCCAGTGATCCGGCGTTTTTTCTGTGCGATGGGCCAGCCTGAGTTGCTGAAGGTAAAGGTCTGCAAAATCAATATCGTCAATGAGCATGATTTTTCCTTAGTGCTTAATTGCAGAGAGGTGATGGTGAATCTGGTCGGCAGAAACCCGGTACAGGGCAGCCAGTTTTTTCGTTGTTAACTGTTCGGTCGGTAAGCCTTGTGTTACTCGTCCATCTGGCTCTACCTGGATAATGCTGTCGGCAATGGCGTTTGCATGGAGCGGATGATGAGTCGACATTAACATTGTCATGCCGTTATTTTTGAGCTGCGCCAGCGTGTCCAGAAGTTGGATCTGATGACCGAAATCGAGGCTGGAGGCAGGCTCATCCAGTAATAACAAGCGCGGTTGCTGGACGAGTGCACGGGCGATTAAAGCCAGCTGACGTTCACCGCCGCTAAGCGTATTCCAGCGTCGTGTCGCCAGATGCAAAATGCCCAGCTTTTCCAGTTGCTCCGTTGCTTTCAGGCGTTCTTGCTTACCGGGAACGGAAAAAGCGCCTATGGTGGGGGCCAGGCCCATCAACACCATATCCAGCACACTAAAAGCAAAAATGCCGTCGTGCGCCTGCGGCACCCAGGCAATAGCCTGCGCGCGCTGGCGATGGCTGAGTGTCTGCACAGGGAGGCTATCCAGTAAGATCTCGCCTTTTAATAACGGTATAACGCCAAGAATGGAGCGCATGAGTGTGGTTTTGCCGCAACCATTGGCTCCTAACAGACAACAAATTGTTCCTTGCGACAGGGTGAAGGACACGTCGCGTAGCACCGGATGGCGGGAGTAACCCAGAGACGCATGACGGACGGCAAGCAAAGTCACTGGCGACCTCCGCGTAACAACAAAAACAGGAAAAACGGTGCGCCAACAAAAGCGGTCAGAATGCCAAGTGGGATTTCTGTTGTTCCAATGCTGCGTGCCAGCGTATCGGTAAGCAGGAGCAGAATCGCGCCAGTACACATTGCCATGGGCAACAGCTGCTGATGGTTATGACCGGTCAACAAGCGGGCAATGTGCGGAACGACCAGGCCGACCCAACCAATTATGCCTGCTATTGCTACCGTGCTGGCGGTGATGAGTGTGGCGCAGACAATCAATCCAAAGCGCAGACGTGTCACGTTCAGTCCCAGCGAACGGGCTTCGTCGTCGGAAAGTGTGAGTAAATTCATGCGCCAGCGGAGAAAAAACAGGGGCAAGGAGCCTATGAGAATGATCGGTGCAGCATAGCAGAGATCGCGTAAGGTCACGGTGGACAGCCCCCCCAGCAACCAGAAGGTAATTGACGGTAACTGGGTGTAAGGATCGGCCAGCGTTTTTATTAGCGATATCCCCGCTCCGCACAACGTGCCTAATGCAATACCTACCAGCACCAGGGTTAAGATCGGAGCGTGGCGGGTCACCCGACGCGTAATCAACCAGACGCCCGCGACCACCATCAGCCCGCCGCAAAATGCGTACAGCTGGATGTAAACAATGGATAATCCGCACAGGATTGCCGCGCAGGCACCAAGTCCGGCACCGGCGGAGACGCCTAAAATATCCGGTGACACTAAGGGATTACGGAACATTCCCTGATAGGTGGTTCCGGCCCCTGCCAGCGCCGCGCCCAGAAACAGCGCAGCAAGAATACGCGGCACGCGGATTTGCCAGAAGACAATTTGTTCTTGCACAGGAACATTTTCTTGACGAAGAATGAGCGCCAGCAGTTGCTGCATATCGAGATGATAAGCCCCACTTACGGCGGCAAAAGTGATACTGATAGCTGCCAGCAGCAAAATACATCCGTTTACGGTTCTCATTAGCTCGCCACCAATTTTTGATAGTCGGCGTCACTGAGTGAACAATGCCAGAACAGTTGGGCGTAATGCTGCATGTCACTTTTAAACTGGCGATTGATGGCGGGATCCAGCCAGGCGTGAAGTCTGCGTAATCCCAGAAGACGGTTGATTCCCGGCGGGGCATCCAGCCAGCCAAAGGGCAGGCCACTTAAAAATAAGATGCGTTGTTCCGCAACCGCTTTCACGCCCTGCCAGAGAGGATCACGACGAATAAAATCTGCAGTAACGGCCTCCTGAACCAGAATAATATCCGGCTGCCAGCGCAGGAGATTTTCCATGGAAACCTGTGTCAGACCGTGGCGATCGGCTATTTGCGCGACGTTATGCAAACCTAATAATTCCGCCGCCTCGGTATGCAACGAACCCTGTAAGCCCGTTTCCAGCCCTCGAGGACCGCGCGCAGCATAAAAGCTGAGGTTAGCGGCGGGTGAGGTGGCGAATGCCTGAGCTTCACCAACGAAGCGGCTGGCGAGATTGGCTTGTTCTGCGGCGCGGTGCTCTTCGCCTAACGTTTTGCCAAGCGTTGTTAACTGTTCTGCTGATTGTTCCAGTTTCCCGTTAAGCAATAACCAGGGTATTTGTGTCTGTTCGCTAACCTGCCGTGCCTGGGAGATCCAGGTTTCATCCGTATTGCCGCAATCAACGACCAAATCGGGATGTAACGCCATAAGCCCTTCCAGCGAGAGTGTGCTGGCGCGCCCGGCGAGTCGTCCCAGCCTGGGGAACTGGCGAATGTGCTCTGGCAATGGAATTAATGCCTGACGGGCAAAATCAAAAGAGGAAAAACCGACCATTTTTTCTGGCGCGACAGCCAGCAATAGTAAATCGGCGGGCGCGCCTGCGCTGACGATGCGTGTAATGTTTTGGGCTTCGGGAAGCGTCAGTGAGGCCCAGAATTTGACTGATTGTGCAAAGGACGGCAGATGATGCAGGAACAATGTCGACGCAAGAATCTGTGTAAACCTCCGTCTGGTTAGTGACATAAGTTATATCCTGATAATAAAAACCGCTATATATTTACATATATATCGAAAAAAATCATGTTTGATGTCAAAATTTGTCTAAAGAGACAGAATGATTTGCTTGTTGCTTAAATAACACTTTGTTCCACAAGAAAATTGTCAGGGAGAATGGCGGAGTGGCGAAAAATATAAATAGAGGTGTAATGATTAACAAATTGATAAAATAAAATTAAAATCTTCTCTGATAAAAGAAAATAAAGGCATAGACCGTAGAATGGGGGGCATTTCGTGGCGAAAAAAGAGCAATGCCAATTTTATGCACATAATGGCATTGCTCGATATACAGCAAAGTTAAGGCGTAGGTTCCGCCTCTTTTTGTTTTACCGGCTGTGTTGTTGACTCACTGAGTGGACGCGTCGCCGGAACATTGTCACACGGTTGCTCTTTCGGGCAGATCAAATCCAGCATTTTCAGCGTCACGCCATTGGTCCAGCCAAAGCCATCCTGTAATGGATATTCGCCACCGCCGCCCCCTGTTCCGGTGGCGCTGACATCATATTTTTCCACCAGCTTTTTCTCCCGGTCATAGGTGTGCTGAACATTGGTCAGGAAGTGCCAGCTAATGTCCATCGCCACCTCTTTTTGCCCGTAGTTTTGTAATCCTTCTGTCGCGACCCACTGCAACGGTGCCCAGCCGTTTGGCGCATCCCATTGTTGTCCACTTTTCACCGACGTGGTGTTCAGGCCGCCGGGTTGCAGCAGATGTGTTTTCGTCGCCGTCGCCATTTTGCTGGCGCGATCTTTCGCTGCCGCATTGACGTACAGCGGGAACAGGGCGGCCGCGGTTAACTGATTGCGCACTTTATGACTTTTCAGGTCGTAATCGGCATACCAGCCTTGTTGATCGTTCCACAGGTATTTTTCGATCCCTTTTTGACGGGCATTCGCCAGCGTTTCGTACTGGTTTGCCATCGCGTTATCTCCGGCAGCTTTGCTGGCGCGGGCGAGGATTTTTTCCATTTTAAACATCAGGCTGTTCAGATCGACCGGTACGATGCTGGTGGTGCGTAAGGTATTTAACTGCTGCGGATTGTCCATCCAGCGTGAGCTGAAATCCCAGCCAGACGCAGCGGCAGAGCGCAGGTCGCGGTAAATTTCAGTGGCAGGTCGATTCGGATTGCTTTTGGCAGTGGCAATATCTTCCACCCATGACTCTGGTCGTGGCGTATCGCGATCGTCCCAGTAGCGGTTGAGAAGGGTACCATCCTGAAGTTTTACAACGCGTTTTTCCTGTTGTCCGGCTTGCAGGTTTTCAACACCGTCCATCCAGTAAGCATATTCTTTTTGCATTTGCGGCAGGTATTGTTTCAACGCGGCGTCGCCTTCATGCTGCGCCAGTAACTCTACCATCAGGGCAAAGAAGGGCGGCTGCGAGCGGCTTAAATAGTAACTGCGGTTGCCGTTGGGAATATGACCGTAAGTGTCTATTTCATGAGCAAAATTGGCTACCATATCCGCGACTTTATCCCAGTGACCGCTTTCGGCAAGTCCTAACATGGTGAAGTAACTGTCCCAGTAATATACCTCGCGAAAACGTCCGCCGGGCACGACATAAGGTTTTGGCAGCGGTAATAGAGAATCCCATTTTTCGGTGTTTTCGGTAGAACGCGTTAATACCGGCCAAAGTCCGTCAATATGTTCGCGCAGTGATTGCCCCTCTGGCGGAACATATTTCTCGCCCTCTTTCGGCAGGGTGAAATTGACGTTAACGAAATGGCGTAGATCAAATCCGCTCTGGTTTTGCTGCATCCGATAATCAGCAAGGATCATCAGCGGATCGCTGTTCGGCACGGCATCGGCAAAGGTTTTTTGGTCCGGAAAAAGTTTGGCGTTTTGCACATCATTAAACAGCGGCCCTAATAAAATATCAGGCGGTTGTGGTGTTACCGATGTTTCTTCTGCCTGCACCGATAGCGCAGCGAAACACAAAAAGATGCAGGCTGGAATTAACGCCATTTTTTGCGGGCGAGAAGGTGCGGGGGATTTCATCAGTCATTCTCCTTTGGCGAAACCGAATAAAACGGTATTCAAGTATCAGAAAACCTTAGTTCAGGATCGCACTAGCTGCATGATCGAAATCACATTCTGCGAACTGACAGACATTTTAGAAAAGGGAATTAAAGAGATAAATAACGGCGAAATAGAGTGATAAAATAACATCTGTTTATTAGTCAGCCAGCGACGTTGGGTTTGCGATTAGCGAAGAAAAATCATCATAATTTGGTGAAAAATATAACAGGTAGTTAAAAACATCAGTGCAGAGTAAATTGCCGGATGACATCAGAATGATGCCATCCGAACGGTGGTTTAACCCTGATGGTTGAAACGTTGCGTTTTAACGTCCAGCGTTAGCGTTTCTTCTGGTTGTATCGCATACAGTTTCTCACCCTGCTGGCAAATCCAGCCAATTCCCAGTTCACGGGCGATTAGGGCACTGTGGGATAGCGGACTTCCGGCGCTAAGGCAGATACCTTTTACAACCGCTGGATCCAGTTGCAGTACTGTGGAGGGATAAATGTTCTCCGCCAGTAGAATAGTTGGCGAGTTAAACTGCGGGAGTTCTTCTTTCGTTTGGGTCAGGTGGACCAGGGTGCGATGCAGAAGATCGTCCACATCGATATAGCGAGCCTGTAGATATTCATCATCCAGCTGTTGGTATTGCTGGCTAAGTTCTTTAAGAACTTGCTGCCAGGCATATTCCGCCGTGCAATGTTCATGCTGAAGGAGTTCGCTTGCCGCCGCCTGCAGTTCCGGATCATCTAACAGTGTATGGTGACCAGAAAAGATTGCGGCAATATCGTCAAGCCCACTGGTTTCTGCTTTCGCTGTTAACGTCATCAGATCTAATAACGTGAAGTCAATGGCCTGGCGTAATCGTTCTTGTTCTTCTTCCACGGTCAGGGTTGATTTTGCCTGTACCGTACATAAAACAGGTTGATAATAAAAGGCTTTACCCGAAACAGGCGGAACGGGACGCAGAGTAGGTGGAGCAACTTCCTCCGTTTCACCAAAGTTATCTTCAGCCAGCTGACGGAAAGCGATCAGTGCCTCTTCAGCTTCTGGTCCTTTCGCAATCAGGCGCAGCGTATCGTTATAGCGAACTTGTAGTAACGCAATCTGGTTAATACTCTCCGGTGTAACGCATTTGCCGTTTTTCTCCAGCAACATATCGGCATTAAATGTCGATAAGGTATAAACCAGCCGGGAGGCCGGACGTACATGCAGGCCGTTACGGTTTTTTATGACCACCGACAGAGAACGGGCTTCTTCATCGTACGGAGGACATGTGCCAGAGATTTCAGTGTCAGAGGACGGTAAACCCAGTTGTTCACGTTTGGCTTCCAGCGCATGCATGGCGTCAAAGATAACTTTGTCGATATCCGCCCCCGAGGCCGCGCTGACCGTTGCTGCCAGTGTACCTTCGACCAACGGCGCAGCACACAAACGTACTTTTGCGGCGATCTCGGGAGCCAGCAATTCCAGCGCAGTTTCAGCACTCAATAATGCGCTACCCATATCCATCATGACCAGCACATGGTCGGCATCGGCAACAGATTCGATGGCCTCCATCACTTTGACGGCATCGGTACCAATGGGATTTTGTGGATCGTCAATTCCCGCGGCAATGGCGATTTTACAATTATCACTCATTAACATCTGACGGGCTAATTCACCGACACCTTCTCCCAGTCGGCTGCTATGTGAAACTATGACCAGGTTTACCATCACCAATTCCTTACTCTTTTGCGGCTAACGCCAACATTTGCATCATAAACATCACCGAGGTCGCGCCGGGATCCTGGTGACCAATACTGCGTTCACCGAGATAACTGGCGCGGCCTTTGCGGGCTTGCATCGTAATCGTACTTTGTGCAGCGGATTCGGCGATGCTACTGGCAGCGTCGAGCGCCGCCGGAACAGGGAGATTTTGCTCGCAGGACTGACGTAACGATTCCACCACCGGCACCCACACATCACACATGGTTTTATCGCCAGGTTCGGCTTTCCCGCGACTGATTACGCCGTCCGCGCCATCGCGGAACATCTGATAAAGCTCTTCCAGCGTCAGGCTTTGCCGTGCCTGGGTTGTCTGTGCGGCGCGGATAAAGAAGGTACCGAACAGCGGACCACTGGCACCTCCGACGCTGGAAAGTAGCGTCATGCCGGTATTCTTGAGAATGAAACCGATATCTTTATCTGCGATAGCAGGGAGTTTTTCCACCACTTTGCTAAAGCCTCGATTCATATTTAGCCCGTGGTCAGCGTCGCCAATCTCGCGATCCAGTCCAGTAAGATACTCGCTCTCGGTGCTGAAAATATCGCCACAACGAGTGAGCCAGTTAACAATTTGAGTTCTGCTCAGTGACATTGCTTTCTCCTTATTTACCCCAGTTAAGGGCCGGGGTGTGGACAGGGGCGTCCCAGAGTGCCAGCGTTTCGTCATCAACTTTCAGTAAGGTGATTGAGAAACCGGTCATATCCAGTGAGGTGCAGTACGCGCCAATTAAATTACGTTCGATAGTCAATCCCGCTTGCTGGCAACGTGTGGTCAGGCGGTTATAGACGCCGTACAGCTCAGAAAGCGGAGTTGCGCCAAGATTGTTAACCAGCGCAATCACCCGATCGCCAGACTGGAGCGGTTGTTTGGTTTGTGGTTCTTCCTGCCAGCTGCCTTGTTGATAATCCCAGAAACGCAAAGTGCGATGGTATGAGCCATTTTCCAGCAGGGTGTCGAACATTTCATCGACGGTTTGATCAAGGGAAGAGAAGGGGCGGCGGTCAATACCTGGCTCACCATGAATGCCGACGCCAAACTCCATCTCATTATCCGCCAGGGTAAAAGAAGGTTTGCCCGCGGCAGGAACGGTACAGGCACCGAGAGCGATACCTATTGAATGGCCTTGATTATTCAACTTACGCCCCAGTTCCGCACAGGCGTCCAGTGAGTCGCCACGCTCCGCCGCTGCACCTACGAGTTTTTCAATTAATACGGTGTTGGCAACGCCGCGCCGCCCGGCGGTATAAAGACTGTCTTTTACTGCAACGTCGTCATCAATGACCACAGTGGTCACTTTTACGCCGCTATCGTGCAGTAACTCGGTTGCTGTTTCGAAGTTAAGAATATCGCCGGTGTAATTTTTGATAATCAACAGTACACCTTCGCCGCCATCAATTTGCATGGCGCATTCAAAGATTTTATCGGGCGTCGGTGAGGTGAAAATTTCGCCCGGACAGGCCCCAGAAAGCATCCCCTGACCGATATAACCACAATGCATCGGCTCGTGTCCGCTGCCGCCACCCGACAGCAGGGCGACTTTTCCTGCAACGGGGGCATCAGCTCGGGTGACATACACCGGATCCTGATGCAGTGTCAGCGATGGATGCGCCTTCGCTAGTCCTGCCAGTTGTTCGTCCAGTACGTCTTGCACATCATTGATCAATTTTTTCATTATTTTGCTCCAGCAATTACGGTAGGGCATGGATGATGTTCAACGACACGGCGACCACTGACTGCCGATGAATCCATTGTGCATCAGGCAAGGGAAAAGAAAATTAGCCCAAATTAGGTTTCATAGTGAAACATATGCTTTAATGAATGTTCCATATTGAAACTTTTACGTGTATTAATACTTAAAATTGCGAGCCGGAACACCTTTTGTCATAAGGGATGCGGGATATGAGTGGCGCTTTTAACAACGATGGTCGGGGCATATCTCCCTTAATTGCAACCTCCTGGGAGAGATGCAATAAGCTGATGAAACGGGAGACATGGAACGTACCACACCAGGCCCAGGGCGTGACATTTGCTTCTATTTATCGGCGTAAGAAAGCGATGCTGACGCTCGGGCAGGCTGCGCTGGAAGATGCCTGGGAATATATGGCACCGCGAGAGTGTGCGTTGCTTATCCTCGATGAAACCGCCTGCATTCTCAGCCGTAATGGCGATCCGCAAACCTTGCAGCAGCTAAGTGTACTGGGATTCAATGACGGCACGTATTGCGCCGAGGGAATTATTGGTACTTGTGCGCTATCGTTAGCGGCTATCTCTGGTCAGGCCGTGAAAACGATGGCCGATCAACATTTCAAACAGGCACTCTGGAACTGGGCCTTTTGCGCAACGCCGTTGTTTGACAGCAAGGGCCGATTGACGGGAACAATAGCGCTGGCGTGTCCGGTTGAGCAAACTACCGCAGCTGATTTGCCGTTGACGTTGGCAATCGCACGCGAGGTCGGAAATTTACTGCTGACGGACAGTTTGCTCGCTGAAACTAACCGTCATTTAAATCAACTTAATGCCCTGTTAGAAAGTATGGATGATGGCGTGATTAGCTGGGACGAGCAGGGTAATTTGCAATTTATCAATGCCCAGGCGGCGCGGGTCTTGCGCCTTGACGCGACGGCAAGTCAGGGACGAGCAATCACTGAACTCTTAACGTTACCCGCCGTATTGCAACAAGCAATAAAACAGTCACATCCGCTCAAACACGTAGAAGCCACCTTTGAAAGTCAGCATCAGTTTATTGATGCGGTGATAACCCTTAAACCGATAATAGAAACGCAGGGAACCAGCTTTATTTTATTGCTCCATCCTGTGGAACAGATGCGGCAGTTAATGACCAGTCAATTAGGAAAAGTCAGCCATACCTTCGCTCATATGCCACAGGACGATCCGCAAACCCGCCGCTTGATTCATTTTGGTCGCCAGGCGGCACGCAGTAGCTTTCCTGTCCTGCTTTGTGGAGAAGAGGGCGTGGGCAAGGCACTGCTAAGTCAGGCAATTCATAATGAAAGCGAGCGTGCAGCGGGGCCTTATATCGCCGTCAATTGTGAGTTATATGGTGATGCGGCGCTGGCGGAAGAATTTATTGGTGGCGATCGCACGGATAGTGAAAATGGCCGTCTGAGTCGGCTGGAACTGGCGAACGGCGGCACGCTGTTTCTTGAAAAGATTGAATATCTGGCGGTGGAGTTACAGTCTGCCTTGCTTCAGGTTATCAAGCAGGGGGTTATCACGCGACTGGATGCGCGGCGTTTAATACCCATTGATGTCAAAGTGATTGCCACAACGACCGCGGACCTCGCAATGCTGGTGGAACAAAATCGTTTTAGTCGCCAGCTGTATTACGCGCTGCATGCATTTGAAATTACCATCCCGCCACTGCGTATGCGGCGTGGCAGCATTCCGGCGCTGGTGAATAACAAATTACGCAGCCTTGAAAAACGCTTCTCTACGCGGCTGAAAATTGATGACGATGCCCTCGCTCGCCTGGTTTCCTGTGCATGGCCTGGCAACGATTTTGAACTTTACAGCGTCATCGAGAATCTTGCTCTGAGTAGTGATAATGGGCGCATTCGCGTCAGTGATTTGCCGGAACATCTGTTTACCGAGCAGGCGACAGATGATGTCAGCGCCACCCGCCTTTCCACCAGTCTGTCATTTGCGGAAGTTGAAAAAGAGGCAATTATTAACGCAGCCCAGGTCACAGGCGGTCGCATTCAGGAAATGTCGGCTTTACTTGGGATCGGCCGCACTACGCTGTGGCGGAAAATGAAGCAACATGGCATTGATGCAGGGCAGTTTAAGCGCCGTGGATAGCGGGAGAGTATGTACTTTCCCGCTATGAATTGCTAATTAATAGCGACCATGACTGCCGTGATTTGGTCCACCATTTGAAGGTGGCATTGGCTTACCTGAGGGCGCAGGACCACGAGGGCCATCGCTGTGGCGGTGATGATGGTGGGGAACACAAGCACTCAACAGGCTTGCAAAGACAATTGCTAACAGGCTGAAGGTAAATGTTTTTTTCATGACAAACTCTTGAACGGTTAATGCACTGTGATTGTTATCACATAAAAGCTGCATTGTTAATATTGTCAGGAGTCTGATTATGAGTTTTGGTAACTCAGAATTGAAAGAAGACGCGTAGCAGGCGTAAAAAAGCCATTACGTGCAACTCACATAATGGCTCGTTATTAACCGCCAGGGTAGTATTAGCGGAATTAGACGTTGAACAGGAAGTTCATCACATCGCCATCTTTAACGATGTAATCTTTGCCTTCTGCACGCATTTTGCCTGCTTCTTTCGCGCCTTGTTCACCTTTGTAAGTGATGAAATCTTCAAACGAGATGGTTTGTGCACGGATAAAGCCTTTTTCAAAATCAGTATGGATTTTGCCCGCTGCCTGCGGCGCGGTTGCACCAACCGGAATGGTCCATGCACGCACTTCTTTCACCCCAGCGGTGAAGTAAGTTTGCAGGTTCAGCAGCTTATAACCGGCACGGATCACACGGTTCAGGCCCGGCTCTTCCAGCCCAAGCTCCTGCATAAACTCGTCACGCTCTTCGTCGTCCAGTTCGGCAATGTCTGCTTCAACAGCAGCACAAACCGGAACTACAACAGAACCTTCTTTCGCTGCGATTTCACGCACCTGGTCAAGATACGGGTTGTTTTCAAAACCGTCTTCGTTGACGTTGGCGATGTACATTGTTGGTTTTAGCGTCAGGAAGCTCAGGTAACGAACAGCCGCTTTCTCTTCAGCGCTTAAATCCAGCGCACGCAGCATACCTGCGTTTTCCAGCTGGGGCAGGCATTTTTCCAGTACCGCCAGCTCGGCTTTCGCGTCTTTATCGCCACCTTTGGCTTTCTTCTGTACGCGATGAATCGCACGTTCACAGGTGTCGAGATCCGCCAGCGCCAGTTCGGTGTTGATAACTTCAATATCATCCGCCGGGTTAACTTTGCCGGAAACGTGAATGATGTTGTCATTTTCAAAGCAGCGAACAACGTGACCGATCGCTTCGGTTTCACGGATGTTGGTCAGGAACTGGTTACCCAGACCTTCGCCTTTCGATGCGCCTTTTACCAGACCGGCGATATCGACAAATTCCATGGTCGTGGGAAGTGTACGCTGCGGTTTTACGATTTCAGCCAGTTGATCCAGGCGAGGGTCAGGCATTGGTACGACGCCCGTGTTCGGCTCGATGGTGCAGAATGGAAAGTTGGCCGCTTCAATACCGGCTTTGGTCAGCGCGTTGAACAGGGTAGATTTCCCGACGTTGGGCAAACCGACGATACCGCATTTGAATCCCATGATTTAAATCACCTTAATATCTTAATAATCAACCTGTTATTGCTAACAGATTGCAGAAATGGAAATAACTTTGCCTATTATACACGGCACTCGGCAAAAATGCCGCAGACAACGACTTATTGCGCTTTAAAGGCGTGCAATCGGTTCGTTGCTTTGGTCAAGCCATCTGTAAACCACATTTCAGTACAACGCGCCGCTTCGTCGATGGCTTCATCAATTAACTTCTGTTCACTAACAGGCGGTTTGCCTAACACAAAACCGACAACTTTATTTTTATCGCCCGGATGACCGATTCCGATGCGTAAACGGTGAAAGTTAGGGTTATTACCCAATTTACTGATGATGTCTTTCAGTCCATTGTGACCACCATGACCGCCACCCAACTTAAATTTGGCGACGCCAGGAGGCAGATCCAGTTCGTCGTGGGCCACCAGAATTTCGTCCGGATTAATGCGGAAAAAACTGGCCATCGCCGCAACGGCTTTGCCGCTGAGATTCATAAATGTAGTCGGGACTAACAGGCGGACATCTTCGCCTCCAAGGGTGACTCGCGAAGTATAACCAAAGAATTTAGCCTCTTCGCGCAGCGGAGCGCGCAATCGCTCTGCCAGTAAGTCAACGAACCAGGCACCAGCATTATGTCGCGTTGCGGCGTATTCAGCACCGGGGTTCGCCAGGCCGACAATCAATTTAATCGTCACGTTTTTTTGTCCTGAGTGTGTACATAACTGGCGCGTAGTTTACTGGTTGCGGCCCCGCTTGACAAAAAACTGCGTATCAAATGCAGATAATGCAATTATTGCCTGAGTGGACTATTAGAAAGTCAAGGTGTTCAGGCGTTTATTTGTAAAGTTTTGTTGAAATAAGGGTTGTAATTGTGATCACACCCGCACATAACCTACAGGGTGTTGTCTATACTTTACACATAAGGAAGAGGGGTATTCCCTGTTACAACCCAGAAAGTTCCGGAGGTGACATATGAAACGCAAAAACGCTTCGTTACTCGGTAACGTGCTCATGGGGTTGGGTCTGGTGGTAATGGTGGTCGGCGTGGGGTATTCAATCCTCAACCAGTTACCACAGTTTAATATGCCCCAGTATTTCGCACATGGTGCTGTGCTAAGTATTTTCGTCGGTGCGATTCTCTGGCTGGCGGGTGCCCGTGTTGGCGGGCATGAACAGGTGTGCGACCGTTACTGGTGGGTTCGCCACTATGACAAACGTTGCCGCCGTAGCGACAATCGCCGTCATAGCTAACAAATAATGCAGTTTGCTGACCAGTCAGTTTGCGCTGACTGGTCAATCTCGTACTTATAAATCCGCCATCGCCGCGCGACGATTCGGGAAGAATGCGAGGCGTCCCGGGATCGGTTGAATGCCTGCGCGAGCCATAGTGCGCAGTGGCTGGAATTCCAGGTTGCACACGCGCAGTTCACATCCTTCGGGCAGACGCTTCACAAAACGCTGGAACGCATCAAGACCACCAGCATCAAGTACCGGAACGGCATCCCACTTCAGAATCACAATCCGTTTGCCTTCAAGACGTGACTCCAGGTCCGTGAATAAGCCTTCAGCGGCAGCAAAAAACAGCGGGCCAATAACGCGCAGAACCAGGACATCGTCTGGAACGTCTACGACTACCGGTGCCAGGCGAGTCATACGTGCGATACGACGCATAAACAGCAGCGATGCCAGCACGATCCCCACGCTGATGGCAATAACCATATCGAACAGCACGGTCAGCGACATGCACAGCAGCATGACGATGATGTCATCTTTCGGTGCATGACGCAGCAAGTCGACCACTTTGTGCGCTTCACTCATGTTCCACGCCACCATCAACAGCAGGGCTGCCATGGCGGAAAGCGGCAGCCAGGAGAGCAGCGGTGCCAGTACCAGCAGGGCAAGAATAACCAGAATAGAGTGGATCACCGCCGAGATAGGGGAAGTTGCCCCGGCACGGACGTTAGCGGCAGAACGCGCGATGGCAGCTGTAGCGGTAATACCACCAAAGAACGGAGCGATAATATTCCCCAATCCCTGTCCAACCAGTTCGCTGTTCGCCTTGTGTTTTGTCCCGGTCATACCATCCAGCACCACGGCGCAGAGCAGAGATTCGATTGCGCCGAGCATTGCCATTGAGAATGCCGCAGGCAGCAGTGTGCGAATAGAATCCCAGGTTAGCGTGAATTCTGAATTAGGCAGATCCCACGGCAGCACCAGTTGCGGCAGCAGTTGCGGAATACCGTTACCCTGAGAACCATCGGCCAGGACGTAGTGGAATTGCGAACCGATGGTAGCAACATGTCCGCCGAGCAGGTTAACAATCCCCATCACCGCGCAACCAGCCAGCAAGGCCGGAAGGTGGCCGGGTAAACGTATGCCCAGACGCGGCCAGAAAACCAGAATGCCAAGCGTCACAATGCCAATGGCTGCATCACCCACATTAATGGTCGGCAGCGCCATAAATAATGCGCCGACTTTTTGTAGATAATGTTCCGGGACATGGGCCATTTGCAGACCGAGAAAATCTTTAATCTGCATGGTACCGATGGTGATCCCGATACCCGAGGTGAAACCTAAGGTGACGGAAACCGGAATATACTCAATCAGGCGACCAAAGCGTGCCAGCCCCATCAGAATCAAAAAGATTCCCGACAGCAAGGTCGCAACCAGCAGTCCTGCCAGTCCAAACTGTTGCGAAACGGGATAGAGAATTACCACAAATGCCGCAGTCGGACCGGAAACGCTAAAGCGTGACCCCCCCGTCAGAGCAATGACAATCCCCGCAACAGCTGCGGTATATAAACCGTACTGGGGGGCCACACCACTACCAATAGCCAACGCCATCGCCAGCGGGATAGCAATAATCCCGACGGTTATCCCGGCAATCAGGTCACGGGTAAACCGTGCGGCAGTATATTTTTCTTTCCAGCAAGCGTCGATCAGAGCGCGGAAAGGCATCACATGTGAGGAAAATATTTTGTTCACAATAATGTTTCATCCGTGAGCGCATCATCTGTCAACTAAATGGCAGGTGAAGGAGGCATAGGTCATACAAATGGATATTACAGACAAAAAAACCCGCCGCAGCGGGTCTTTGAGCCGGGTTCGATTAGTGTTCGAACATGGCAGAGATCGATTCTTCGTTGCTGATACGACGAATCGCTTCGGCCAGCATACCTGACAGGGTCAGAGTACGCACGTTCGGCAGTGATTTGATTTCATCGCTCAGCGGAATGGTATCGCAGACAACGACTTCATCAATTACAGAGTTACGCAGGTTGTTCGCCGCGTTGCCAGAGAAGATCGGGTGAGTCGCGTACGCAAATACACGTTTAGCACCACGTTCTTTCAGAGCTTCAGCAGCTTTACACAGCGTACCGCCAGTGTCGATCATATCATCGACCAGTACGCAGTCACGACCTGCAACGTCACCGATGATATGCATCACCTGGGAAACGTTCGCACGCGGACGACGTTTGTCGATGATTGCCATATCGGTATCGTTCAGCAGCTTAGCGATAGCGCGGGCACGCACAACGCCGCCGATGTCCGGAGAAACCACAATTGGGTTATCCAGATTCAGCTGCAGCATGTCTTCCAGCAGGATCGGGCTACCAAATACGTTATCAACCGGAACGTCGAAGAAACCCTGAATCTGTTCAGCGTGCAGATCCACTGTCAGCACACGGTCAACACCGACGCTGGAGAGGAAGTCTGCAACCACTTTCGCAGTGATTGGTACACGAGCGGAACGGACGCGACGGTCCTGGCGCGCATAGCCAAAGTAGGGGATAACAGCGGTGATACGACCTGCGGAAGCACGACGCAGGGCATCAACCATAACGACTAATTCCATCAGGTTGTCGTTAGTAGGGGCACAAGTGGACTGGATGATGAAAATATCACCACCGCGTACATTTTCATTAATTTGTACACTGACTTCGCCGTCGCTAAAGCGACCTACAGCGGCGTCGCCGAGTGAAGTGTACAGGCGGTTGGCAATACGTTGTGCTAGTTCCGGGGTGGCGTTACCAGCAAAAAGCTTCATATCAGGCACGAGAAGAACCTCAGGCATGCGTCCATTGGTGGAAAGAATCTGCCGAAAACTGTGCGGGCCAGGCATGATTCTTTCCAGGCGGTGTATTAAAGAGCGCGATGCAACGTCTGGAACAAGGTGACGTTGTCACCGAAACTCAGCTTGCCCGGCTTAAAGCATGGCTCTGTGCAATGGGGAAAGATTAACGCCTTTCGCCACAAAGCCATTGAGCCATTCCGGGGCTTGCTCTAGCACCTGGCGGGCTTCAGACTCTGTATCAAATTCAGCAAAGACACAGGCCCCTGTCCCAGTCAGGCGCGACGGGGCGTATTCTAACAGCCAGGAAAGCACCGCATCAACCTCGCGAAAACGTTTTCTTGCGATAACCTCGCAATCATTGCTGAATTCACATTTTAGCAACGTTTCTATTGACCTTTTTGGCGTATTGCGCGGGAGTTCAGGATCTTTAAAAATCACCGGTGTTGGAATACTTACACCAGGGTGCGCCACCAGATACCACTTCTCTGGCGGATCCACCGGCATTAGTATTTCACCAACGCCTTCGGCAAACGCGGCATGACCACGAACAAAGACAGGAACATCTGCGCCCAGCGTCAGCCCCATTTCCGCCAGCTCATCCATGCTTAGCCCGCATTGCCAGAGATGATTTAACGCCACCAGAACCGTCGCGGCATTGGATGAACCACCGCCGAGACCGCCGCCCATCGGCAAACGCTTGTCAATGCTGATATTCGCACCGCTTCCCGTCGAAAGACGCCCGCTGTCTGCCGCAGTTTTCATCAACAACCTCGCTGCGCGAACGATCAGGTTATCTTCATGTTCCACGCCTTCAACGGGCGTTAACAGACGAATATCCCCATCGTCACGAAGCTCAATGCTGATGGTGTCGCCGTAATCAAGAAACTGAAACAGCGTTTGCAGCGTGTGGTAACCATCCGCACGCTGACCGGTAATGTATAAAAACAGATTAAGTTTTGCCGGAGAGGGCCACTGTGTCCGCATTATTTCACTATCCAGTTATCCATTTTTAACTTGATGCGTTGACCACCGTCGGTGAGTTCCATATTGGCTGGCATCGCAGGTTGAGTTTTTGTGTCATAACCACCGTAAACAACTTTCCAGTTTTTGCCATTCTGGCTGTAGGTGATTTCACTCAGGCGGTACTGGTCGTCAAGTTTGTAGTCAGTCGCATCACCCGGTAAACCTAAAATCCACTGGCGCAAGCTGTTGAGCGGAATTGGCATTCCGGTCAATTTGCCAATCATCTCTTCGGCGTCATCGGAGGTATAACGCTGACCTTTATTGTCGACTAACTGCACGTTACCCGGTTGAGCATTCAGCTCCAGTTCCGTGCTGCCCAATGGGTTAGTCAGCAGCAGACGGTAGCGATCCTGGCCAGTTTGCTGCCAGAAGAAACGGGCGTACACTTTTTGTTGGTCAGAAATATAAGCGAACGCGCCGCGAGTTTGATACTGATTAAGATTGCGCACGTCTTGCTGATGCTGACGCCATTGTGGCGAATCCGGGCTTTTGCCTGGGCCTTTGGGTGTGGTAATAGAACAGGCAGTGAGCACGAGGGCTGCTAGCGGTAGCAGGCGGATAAAGCGAAAATCGGGCAGGGGCATAATAATGACAAGTCCTTGAGATACGTTGCAGTTATAACCCTTAATGCTAGCGTTACCGTTAGCCATCGTCTATGTTCACGTTGTCTTAATTGCCAGAATCTAACGGCTTTCGGCAATTACTCCAAAAGGGGGCGCTCTCTTTTATTGATCTTACGCATCCTGTATGATGCAAGCAGACTAACCCTATCAACGTTGGTATTATTTCCCGCAGACATGACCCTTTTAGCACTCGGTATCAACCATAAAACGGCACCTGTATCGCTGCGAGAACGTGTATCGTTTTCGCCGGATAAGCTCGATCAGGCGCTTGACAGCCTGCTTGCGCAGCCGATGGTGCAGGGCGGTGTGGTGCTGTCGACGTGTAACCGCACAGAACTTTATCTCAGCGTTGAAGAACGGGATGACCTGCAAGAGGCGCTCATTCGCTGGTTGTGTGATTACCATAATCTCAACGAAGACGATCTGCGTAATAGCCTCTACTGGCATCAGGATAACGATGCGGTCAGTCATTTAATGCGCGTTGCCAGTGGGCTTGATTCTCTCGTCCTTGGCGAGCCGCAGATCCTCGGTCAGGTTAAAAAAGCGTTTGCCGATTCGCAAAAAGGTCATATGAAGGCCAGCGAACTGGAACGCATGTTCCAGAAATCTTTCTCTGTCGCGAAACGCGTTCGCACTGAAACAGATATCGGTGCCAGTGCTGTGTCTGTCGCTTTTGCGGCTTGTACGCTGGCGCGGCAGATCTTTGAATCGCTCTCTACGGTGACGGTACTGCTGGTTGGCGCGGGCGAAACCATCGAGCTGGTGGCGCGTCATCTGCGCGAACACAAAGTACAGAAGATGATTATCGCCAATCGCACTCGCGAACGTGCCCAAATTCTGGCAGATGAGGTTGGCGCGGAAGTGATTGCCCTGAGCGATATCGACGAACGTCTGCGCGAAGCCGATATCATCATCAGTTCCACCGCCAGCCCGTTGCCGATTATCGGTAAAGGCATGGTGGAGCGCGCATTAAAAAGCCGTCGCAATCAACCAATGCTGCTGGTGGATATTGCCGTTCCGCGCGATGTTGAGCCGGAAGTTGGTAAACTGGCGAATGCTTATCTTTATAGCGTTGACGATCTGCAAAGCATTATTTCGCACAACCTGGCGCAACGGAAAGCTGCTGCTGTGGAGGCGGAAACTATCGTCGCCCAGGAGGCCAGTGAATTTATGGCATGGCTTCGAGCACAAAGCGCCAGCGAAACTATTCGCGATTATCGTAGCCAGGCAGAGCAGGTTCGTGATGAGTTAACTGCTAAAGCGTTAGCGGCCCTTGAACAGGGCGGTGATGCGCAAACCATTATGCAGGATCTGGCATGGAAACTGACTAACCGCCTGATCCATGCACCAACAAAATCACTTCAACAGGCTGCCCGTGACGGGGATAACGAACGCCTGAATATTCTGCGCGACAGCCTCGGGCTGGAGTAGCAGTACATCATTTTCTTTTTTTACAGGGTGCATTTACGCCTATGAAGCCTTCTATCGTTGCCAAACTGGAAGCCCTGCATGAACGCCATGAAGAAGTTCAGGCGCTGCTGGGTGATGCGCAAACCATCGCTGACCAGGAACGTTTTCGCGCATTATCTCGTGAATATGCGCAGTTAAGTGATGTTTCGCGCTGTTTTACCGACTGGCAACAGGTTCAGGAAGATATCGAAACCGCACAGATGATGCTCGACGATCCTGAAATGCGTGAGATGGCGCAGGATGAACTGCGCGAAGCTAAAGAAAAAAGCGAGCAACTGGAACAGCAATTACAGGTTCTATTACTACCAAAAGATCCTGATGACGAACGTAACGCCTTCCTCGAAGTCCGTGCCGGAACCGGCGGCGACGAAGCGGCGCTGTTCGCTGGCGATCTGTTCCGTATGTACAGCCGTTACGCCGAAGCCCGCCGCTGGCGTGTAGAAATCATGAGCGCCAGCGAGGGTGAACATGGTGGTTATAAAGAGATCATCGCCAAAATTAGCGGTGACGGTGTATATGGTCGTTTGAAATTCGAATCTGGCGGTCATCGCGTGCAGCGTGTTCCTGCTACGGAATCGCAGGGTCGTATTCATACTTCTGCTTGTACCGTTGCGGTAATGCCAGAACTGCCTGATGCAGAACTGCCGGACATCAACCCAGCAGATTTGCGCATTGATACTTTCCGCTCGTCAGGGGCGGGTGGTCAGCACGTTAACACCACCGATTCGGCAATTCGTATTACTCACTTGCCGACCGGGATTGTTGTTGAATGTCAGGACGAACGTTCACAACATAAAAACAAAGCTAAAGCACTTTCTGTACTCGGTGCTCGCATCCACGCTGCTGAAATGGCAAAACGGCAACAGGCCGAAGCGTCTACCCGTCGTAACCTGCTGGGGAGTGGCGATCGCAGCGACCGTAACCGTACTTACAACTTCCCGCAGGGGCGCGTTACCGATCACCGCATCAACCTGACGCTCTACCGCCTGGATGAAGTGATGGAAGGTAAGCTGGATATGCTGATTGAACCGATTATCCAGGAACATCAGGCCGACCAACTGGCGGCGTTGTCCGAGCAGGAATAATGGAATATCAACACTGGTTACGTGAAGCAATAAGCCAACTTCAGGCGAGCGAAAGCCCGCGGCGTGATGCTGAAATCCTGCTGGAGCATGTTACCGGCAGAGGGCGTACTTTTATTCTCGCCTTTGGTGAAACGCAGCTGACTGACGAACAATGTCAGCAACTTGATGCGCTACTGACGCGTCGTCGCGATGGTGAACCCATTGCTCATTTAACCGGGGTGCGAGAATTCTGGTCGTTGCCGTTATTTGTTTCGCCAGCGACCTTAATTCCGCGCCCGGATACGGAGTGTCTGGTGGAGCAGGCACTGGCGCGGTTGCCTGAACAACCTTGCCGTATTCTCGATCTCGGGACGGGTACCGGGGCGATTGCGCTGGCGCTGGCCAGCGAGCGTCCGGACTGCGAAATTACCGCTGTAGATCGTATGCCAGATGCTGTCTCTCTGGCGCAACGTAATGCCCAGCATCTGGCTATCAAAAATATCCACATTCTGCAAAGCGACTGGTTTAGCGCGCTAGCCGGGCAGCAGTTTGCGATGATTGTCAGCAATCCGCCGTATATTGACGAGCAGGACCCACATCTTCAACAAGGCGATGTCCGCTTTGAGCCGCTCACTGCGCTGGTTGCGGCAGACAGTGGAATGGCAGACATCGTGCATATCATCGAACAGTCGCGTAACGCGCTGGTATCCGGCGGCTTTCTGCTTCTGGAGCATGGCTGGCAGCAGGGTGAAGCGGTGCGACAGGCATTTATCTTCGCGGGGTATCATGACGTCGAAACCTGCCGTGACTATGGGGATAACGAGCGCGTAACGCTCGGCCGCTATTATCAATGACAAGTTTTTCTACGTTGCTTAGCGTTCATCTCATTAGTATCGCGCTTTCTGTTGGGCTATTGACCTTACGTTTCTGGCTACGTTATCAGAAGCATCCACAGGCATTTGCTCGCTGGACGCGCATTGTGCCGCCGGTTGTCGATACGCTGTTATTGTTAAGCGGCATTGCGTTGATGGCTAAAGCGCACATCCAGCCATTTTCCGGGCAGGCACAGTGGCTGACTGAAAAGCTGTTTGGAGTTATCATTTATATCGTTTTGGGTTTTATTGCACTCGATTATCGTCGTATGCACAGTCAGCAGGCGCGCATTATTGCCTTCCCGCTGGCGTTGGTGGTGCTGTACATCATCATTAAACTCGCCACCACAAAAGTACCGTTACTGGGGTAAGTCATGAGATCGTTAGCTGATTTCGAATTTAATAAAGCGCCATTGTGCGAAGGCATGATCCTGGCTTGCGAAGCAATCCGCCGCGATTTTCCCTCGCAAGATGTTTACGACGAACTGGAGCGTCTCGTTAGTCTGGCGAAGGAAGAAATTAGCCAGCTTCTGCCATTAGAAGAGCAGCTAGAAAAATTAATCGCGCTGTTTTACGGCGAATGGGGGTTTAAAGCCTCACGCGGCGTTTATCGTCTTTCCGATGCATTATGGCTGGACCAGGTGTTAAAGAATCGACAGGGCAGTGCGGTATCATTAGGTGCGGTTTTATTATGGGTCGCGAATCGTCTCGATTTGCCGCTGCTGCCGGTGATTTTCCCTACGCAGCTGATATTGCGCATTGAATGTCCGGATGGCGAAATTTGGCTGATTAATCCTTTTAACGGTGAATCGTTAAGCGAACATATGCTGGATGTGTGGTTAAAGGGAAATATCAGCCCGTCGGCGGAACTGTTTTATGAAGACCTTGATGAAGCTGATAACATTGAGGTAATCCGCAAATTGCTGGATACACTCAAAGCTTCGTTGATAGAAGAAAATCAGATGGAGCTGGCGTTACGCACCAGCGAAGCTTTATTACAATTCAACCCGGAAGATCCCTATGAAATTCGCGATCGCGGGTTGATTTATGCGCAACTGGATTGCGAACACGTTGCGTTGAACGATTTAAGTTATTTCGTTGAACAGTGTCCGGAAGACCCGATCAGCGAAATGATCCGTGCGCAAATAAATAACATCGCGCATAAACATATTGTGCTGCATTAATTAATCGACATTTTACTCAAGATTAAGGCGATCCTATGAAACAAAAAGTGGTTAGCATTGGTGACATCAACGTAGCAAATGACCTGCCGTTCGTACTGTTTGGCGGTATGAACGTGTTGGAATCTCGCGATCTGGCGATGCGCATTTGCGAGCACTACGTAACCGTGACCCAGAAACTGGGTATCCCTTACGTGTTCAAAGCCTCTTTTGACAAAGCCAACCGCTCCTCCATCCACTCTTATCGTGGACCGGGCCTGGAAGAAGGGATGAAAATCTTCCAGGAGTTGAAGCAGACTTTTGGCGTGAAAATTATCACCGACGTTCACGAACCAAGCCAGGCACAGCCCGTTGCTGATGTTGTAGATGTGATTCAGTTGCCGGCGTTTCTTGCTCGCCAGACTGACCTGGTTGAAGCCATGGCGAAAACCGGTGCGGTAATTAACGTCAAGAAACCGCAGTTTGTCAGCCCGGGACAGATGGGTAATATCGTTGATAAATTCAAAGAAGGCGGCAACGAAAAAGTGATTCTTTGCGATCGCGGTGCTAACTTCGGCTATGACAACCTGGTTGTTGATATGCTGGGCTTCAGCATCATGAAGAAAGTGTCTGGTAATTCGCCGGTGATTTTCGACGTTACCCACGCACTGCAATGTCGCGATCCATTTGGCGCAGCTTCCGGCGGTCGCCGTGCTCAGGTGGCTGAGCTGGCAAGAGCCGGTATGGCGGTAGGTCTGGCGGGGCTGTTTATTGAAGCGCATCCGGATCCGGAACATGCGAAATGTGATGGTCCATCCGCGCTGCCGCTGGCTAAACTGGAACCGTTCCTCAAGCAAATGAAAGCGATTGATGATCTGGTGAAAGGTTTCGAAGAACTGGATACCAGCAAGTAATCTTTTTTGCCTGAAAAATAAAGTCTTAGCGTTCTGCGTTAAGACTTTTTTCATGGGTGCCGGATACAAAAAAGGCCGCAGGCTGTTACCCCTGCGGCCGGTTTCGGGCGCATATTGCCATCACGGCAGCCTGACGCCCGTTTTCACCTTACTTCCGGCTACGCCACCAGCCAACAATCGCTGCGGTAATAATTCCCGCAAGGATCGGTGCTGCCAGGTCGTGCCAGAAAATCACGGCAAACTGCGCGAGCGTCATATAGCCGCCTTTTTGTTGTAATGACAACATTTTGCGGCTATTCTTGAATTGTTGATGGTTCAAGATTAGCCCCCGTTCTGTTGTCAGGTTTGACCTCTCAACGTGCGGGGGTTTTCTCTTTCCAGCAACCAATGCCGCCAGGGATAAAGCCCCCACAACATTGCGCCTCACCGGATAACGCCGGCTTGGTGTCGATACTACGTCTCAATTTATATTCACTTCATCCCTGAAATGTGCGCAATGCTGTACGCGTTCCGGCTTTTCATCAGCTGTTGCAGTGGTTTCGTGCAGGTTGTGGTACAGGCTCGCAAATCTGATTAACAATCTGTTCAGGTAGTATGAAGAAATACTATAAGCAGATAATTTTTATTATCTCCTCCGATTTCCGCCATCGGAGGAGATATAAATGTCAGGCAAATATTGTCATTAAATAAGCTGCAAACAGTGCCAGATGCGCCGCGCCATTGAGCACGTTAGTTCGTCCGGTGGAGAAGGAGATATGGCACAGTACTAAAGAGGCCACCATCACCACCATTTCTGGCGCACCAAGTGCAAACTGCAATTCGTTACCCGTCATAAAGGCAATTAGCGTGACGACAGGTACGGTAAGCGAAATGGTTGCCAACACTGAACCAAAGAACAGATTCATCGCGCGCTGGACCTGGTTATTCAACACTGCTTTTAACGCACCTAAACCTTCCGGCGACAGAATCAACAGAGCCACCAGGAAGCCAGTAAAGGCGACAGGCGCATTCATGCTGTCGAGCAATGTCTCCAGCGGGCTGGCGTTCATTTTGGTGACTGCAATAACGGCAATCAGATGGACAATCAACCAGATGGCATGCCACAGGCTGCTATGGGCAGACGGTTTACCGTGGTGCGGGTCGTCATCATCACTGTCATCTTCGTGCTCGTAGACAAACAAACTTTGATGTGTTTTGGTCTGGATCAGCAAAAATACGCCATACATTGCCGCAGAAATTAATGCTACCAGTAACGCCTGACCTGTTGAAAAATTCGCCGCAGGCAGAGCCATTGGAAATACCAGTACGATTATCGCCAGGGGGAACAGCGCAATTAAATACTGCTTGATACCAAACAGATTCATATATTGGGTGGCAAACTTACGTCCGCCCAACAATAATGAAAAGCCAACCAGCCCACCTGTAACAATCATAATGATTGAATAGAGCGTATCACGCATTAGCGTTGGCGCGGCGTCGCCGGTTGCCATTAAAGCTGAAATCAAACTGACTTCAAGAATAACCACTGAAAGGCTAAGAATAAGCGAACCGTAAGGTTCTCCCAGGCGATGGGCTAATACGTCCGCATGACGGACAACACTAAAGGCGCTACTTAAAATACCAATAAGCGCAAGAAGATTGATGGCAATGACCACTGGTAGTGTCTGGCTGCTTCCCCACAGGAACAGCACTACCAGCGCCAGAACCGGGAAAATAAGCGAAGTCTCCTTGTGGCGGGTTTTTACCGCCTCTTGAGCATTTGACATTATGGTTATCCCTTTGCAGATGAATTTATCGAAAATGTAAAAAATAGGTAGGAAAAATAACAGAAAGTGTCTGGATATCGGTAACATTTTACGAATTTTTACCCCGCTGTCGATTTTTTACTCATTTGGGCATAAAAATAAGTAATACGTTTAGACAATGTTTGTTTTAGCACTTCTTAAGAAGAGTCTGACATGAAAATTCTTATGTTTTGGCAAGAGTAGATATTGTTGACCACACTTAATGTTCAACTTTGTAAAAGGAGTCAACGATGCCGTATAAAACGAAAAGCGATCTGCCGGAAAGCGTAAAGCACGTGCTTCCGTCTCATGCCCAGGATATCTATAAAGAAGCGTTCAACAGCGCATGGGATCAATATAAAGATAAAGAAGATCGGCGTGATGACGCCAGTCGCGAAGAAACAGCGCATAAAGTGGCCTGGGCTGCTGTGAAGCATGAATATGCCAAAGGGGATGATGATAAATGGCATAAAAAATCGTAAAACCGGTAGCTTAGTTAAAGCTATTCGTTGCAAGTGGTCCGTGGATTGCATATTGTCCCGTTAGTGGTTTCAAAATGAGCAGTAAAAATGTCCGGAAGACACCAAAAAGTTGTCGCAGGGAAGTATGCAGTGGCGGAGGTGTAAGGTGATAACGCGTGATTTCTTGATGAATGCCGATTGTGAAACGGCATTTGGTGCCATTGAAGAATCACTCTTATGGTCAGCAGAACAACGGGCGGCTTCGCTGGCGGCGACGCTGGCTTGTCGACCTGATGAGGGACCGGTGTGGATCTTCGGTTATGGATCGTTGATGTGGAATCCGGCACTGGAGTTTACCGAGTCGTGCACCGGTACACTGGTTGGATGGCATCGCGCGTTTTGCCTGCGCCTGACCGCCGGGCGCGGGACTGCGCACCAGCCGGGACGAATGCTTGCACTGAAAGAGGGCGGACGCACCACAGGCGTCGCCTATCGACTGCCAGAAGAGACGCTGGAGCAGGAACTAACCCTGCTGTGGAAGCGCGAGATGATTACCGGCTGTTATCTGCCAACCTGGTGTCAGCTTGATCTTGATGATGGACGCACAGTAAACGCCATTGTGTTTATTATGGACCCGCGACATCCAGAATATGAATCTGACACTCGCGCTCAGGTCATAGCGCCGTTGATTGCGGCGGCGAGCGGTCCGCTGGGAACCAATGCACAATACCTGTTTTCACTGGAACAGGAGCTTATCAAACTGGGAATGCAGGACGATGGGCTGAATGAATTGCTGGTATCGGTAAAAAAACTGCTGGCGGAGAATTATCCGGATGGTGTGTTACGGCCGGGATTCGTCTGAGTAAACTTTCCTCATAGTGGGGCGTCAGACGCCCCCTCAAACATTAAAATGTGAGCACTTTATCGGCTGACAGCGTCCATTGCGCCAGTTCAACAAGAGTACCGATTTCCACCCCATCAATCAGAGGAAGTGTACTAATCCCGCGCCCGTCGGTACAGGTTTTGCACAATTTCACCGGTACATTCTGAGCGGTAAGGATCTCCAGCATTTGCTGAATGTTGTAGCCTTCCCCTGGTTTTTGCCCGCGCAACCCGGCTGTTACCGCATCAGACATCAGGAACAGACGCAGATCCAGATTGTTCTCCTGCTCTCGTAACGCAATGGCCAGCCGCAAGCTGTTAAACAAGGATTCGCTCCCGTAAGGTGCGCCATTGGCAACGATCACGATTTTTTGCATTATTTACTCCTGTATTCAGGGAATTAGACACTCATCTTCTATCTTACTGCTTCTGCAGCGTCTGACCAATCGGTCACATTTTTAAGGATTTTCCTGAAAGCGCGAGAAAATACGACAAAAGGTGCCAGTAATCGTTATTCTTTAAGGCTATGGTTTTTCATTTTTACCGGAAGTTACCGACGTTTTGAGCCGTTTCGTTCCTCGCATTATTCCGTTTTATTTACTCTTGCTGGCGGCAGGCGGTACAGCTAACGCACAATCTACCTTCGAGCAAAAAGCGGCAAATCCCTTTGATAATAACAATGATGGTCTGCCGGATTTAGGCATGGCACCTGAAAATCATGATGGGGAAAAACACTTTGCTGAAATTGTGAAAGATTTCGGCGAAACCAGTATGAATGATAACGGGCTGGATACTGGCGAGCAGGCAAAAGCTTTCGCATTGGGAAAGGTCCGCGACGCGCTTAGTCAACAGGTTAATCAGCACGTAGAGTCCTGGCTATCACCGTGGGGAAATGCCAGTGTTGACGTCAAAGTGGATAACGAAGGACATTTCACCGGCAGTCGTGGAAGCTGGTTTGTGCCGTTACAAGATAATGATCGTTATCTCACCTGGAGCCAGCTTAGTCTTACTCAGCAGGATGATGGGCTGGTGAGCAATGTGGGCGTTGGGCAACGCTGGGCGCGCGGCAGCTGGCTGGTGGGTTATAACACTTTTTATGACAACTTGCTGGACGAAAATCTTCAGCGAGCGGGCTTTGGCGCTGAAGCGTGGGGCGAATATTTGCGACTATCGGCAAACTTTTATCAGCCGTTTGCTGCATGGCATGAACAGACAGCCACGCAGGAACAACGGATGGCGCGCGGGTACGACCTGACAGCCCGGATGCGCATGCCGTTCTATCAACACCTCAATACCAGTGTCAGCGTAGAACAGTATTTTGGTGATCGTGTCGATTTGTTTAACTCTGGTACGGGTTATCACAATCCCGTCGCGTTGAGTCTGGGATTAAATTACACCCCTGTGCCCTTAGTCACTGTGACGGCCCAGCATAAACAGGGTGAAAGTGGCGAGAATCAAAATAACCTCGGGCTGAATCTTAACTACCGCTTTGGTGTACCGCTCAAAAAACAACTTTCTGCGGGCGAGGTTGCCGAAAGTCAGTCGTTACGTGGTAGTCGCTATGACAATCCGCAGCGAAATAATCTTCCGACTCTTGAGTACCGACAGCGAAAAACGTTGACGGTGTTTCTGGCGACACCGCCGTGGGATCTAAAACCTGGCGAAACAGTGCCGCTGAAATTACAAATCCGCAGTCGTTACGGTATTCGGCAACTGATTTGGCAGGGCGATACGCAGATATTAAGTTTGACGCCGGGCGCACAAGCCAACAGTGAGGAGGGCTGGACGCTGATCATGCCTGACTGGCAAAACGGGGAAGGCGCAAGCAATCACTGGCGATTGTCAGTGGTGGTGGAAGATAACCAGGGGCAGCGTGTCTCCTCCAATGAGATCACGCTAACGCTTGTCGAACCGTTCGACGCATTGTCAAACGACGAACTGCGCTGGGAACCGTAATCAGAAAATGCGCTCCTGATGCACCCATACCGCAGCTTCCACGCGAGACTTTAGCTTCATTTTCTTCAGCATGTGCTTGACGTGAACTTTTACTGTGCTTTCGGTGATGTCCAGGCGGCGGGCAATCATCTTGTTCGGCAAACCCTGGGCAATTAGCTTGAGAATATCGCGCTCGCGTGGGGTTAACTGGTTAACATCGCGCTCAGTAGTGGCACGGTTAGCGCGCAAGCTGGCGGCCAGAACAGGCGTTAATGCTTCGCTTAATACCATTTCGCCAGCAGCTGCCTGATGTAACGCTTTCAGCAGATCTTCCGGTTCCATATCTTTTAACAGATAGCCATCCGCGCCGCGTTTCAGTGCGGTGACCACATCTTCTTCATGGTTAGAGACGCTGAATACCACAATGCGCCCGGAGAGGGACTTTTCGCGCAGTTTATCCAGCGTTTCCAGACCGTTCATGCCGGGCATATTGAGATCTAACAGGATCAGATCGGGATCAAGAGACTCCGCCAGTTCAATACCCTGTTCGCCATTACTCGCTTCGCCAACCACGGTGATATCTGGTGCCATACTGATAAGCTGTTTTACGCCAGTTCGCAACATCGGGTGATCGTCGATCAGCAGGATAGTAGCCGGTTCCTGATTACTCATGGGTATCTCCTTGGACGTCTGTGAAAGTTTTTTCGGGAATAAAGGTGACCACCACTTCGGTGCCACCTGATTCACGACGGCGGACGCGGCAATCGCCTCGTAAACTTTGCGCACGGTCGCGCATTATTATCATGCCGTAGTGATTGCTGCGGATGGCATTTTCAGGCACGCCGCAGCCGTTATCCTGGACGGTCAGTTTGACCTGATTATCGTTTTGCGCCACCGTCACCACGACCTCACTCGCTTGCGAATGTTTGAGGGCGTTACTTAATGCCTCACGGGCAATTTGCAACAAGTGGATTGCCTGATGCGAAGGCACCAGACGAGGCGGCAATTGATAATCCAGCTTCACCGGGAAGCCAAATTTGGCGCTGTACTCTTCGCAACTCGCCTCCAGCGCCGGACGTAATCCAGGCTCGGTGAGCTGCAAACGGAATGTGGTGAGCAATTCACGCAACTGCACCCAGGATGCATTCAGTTCGTTACGGATCTGACTTAACAGTTCGCGGCTGCTTTCTGGCAGCGCATCGCCCTGCATCTGTAAGCAACTCACCTGCATCTTCATGCAAGAGAGAGATTGGGCAATAGAATCATGCAGTTCGCGCGCAATGGTGGCACGCTCTTCCATCACGATCAACTGTTGCTGACGTTCCTGATGGCGATCCAGCGCCAGCGTGGCGGTGAGTTGTTCAACCAGGGTATCCACCAGTTGTTGTTGATCATGGCTAAGATGACGCCCCTGCGGCAGGGTCGCCAGCAAAATACCGTACTGCGTATGAGTGTCAGCCAGCCGCCACTTCAGGGTTGTGCCGCGATCGCCAACGGGTAATACGCCGCGCGGGCAGAGCTGGCAGCCTTTATCATCACAAGTCATATCTGGCTGGCAGGTAAACTCCTGATGATTCTCTTCATCATCAGTGTCATACACCCGCAGTTCGATATCACGTAGCAGGGTTAAATTCTGTAATCCGTTGAGTACAGGTGACAGGCGTTCACACAGCGGGGCGCGGGAATGCAAACGGCGGTTAGCCTGCCATAAAAAAGAGAGGATCTGATTTTTATGCTCCAGCCCGGCGGTTTTCTCCTGAACCCGCTGCTCAAGTACGGCATAACTTTCGGCCAGTTCTGCAGACATATTGTTCAACGCAGTTCCAAGCATCGCCATTTCGTTGCGCCCGCTGATGTTTGCGCGTTGGGTAAAATCGCGATGGCTGACGGCACTCGCCATTGCCAGCAGTTGCCGCCACGGTTGTAGCAATCTCGCCCGCAACCAGATAATAGTGAATACCAGTAAAAGTGCCATAAATACCGCCATTACCCGATGGACCAGCACCACTGTCTCAATGCGCATTTCCGTGGTGCGATCAAAACCAGATACCAGCTGATCAAGCCCGGCAACAAACTGGCTGACATCCGCTGACACCGTTTCGCGGTTTTGTGCACGTATCAGTGCAGGGATCAGTTCATTACGCCAGTAATCTTGTAAACCCTGTAATTGCGCCAGTTGCCCGTCTCGTTCTGCTGCTCGAGTCAACTCGGCGCTAAATGCTGTTTGTTCCATCTCTTTAATTAAGGGCTTGTCTTTCTCGCTTAATGGCACTGCTGCCAACAGACGGTAACTTTGCATGCGCAGCGATCCCGCTTTGTTGATCGCATGGGCGCTGCCCTGAACGCCTTGCACCAGCCAGCCAGAAACCGCCATCCCTGCCAGTCCAATAGCAGTAGAAAGCAACACAATAAGCGCAACCTGATTAACCAGGGTGAGCGGAGAGAGACAACGTTTAAGCATGTAAACCTCTTCCTTCAGGCTTTAAATGAGCAATAACCTTAATGAATGTGACGATACATTCTGGAATGGCAGTATTCTCGGCTATTGGCTGAAGTATACCCATACCCGGAAAGAGTTACTCCTTATTTGCCGTGTGGTTAGTCGCTTTACATCGGTAAGGGTAGGGATTTTACAGTACCGTGAAAAATCTCATAATTTTTATGAAATCACTGTACTCACTATGGATAATGATAAATATCAATGATAGATAAAGTTATCTTATCGTTTGATTTACATCAAATTGCCTTTAGCTACAGACACTAAGGTGGCAGACATCGAAACGAGTATCAGAGGTGTCTATGAGTCACTCATCCGCCCCCGAAAGGGCTACTGGAGCTGTCATTACAGATTGGCGACCGGAAGATCCTGCGTTCTGGCAACAACGCGGTCAACGTATTGCCAGCCGCAACCTGTGGATTTCCGTTCCCTGTCTGCTGCTGGCGTTTTGCGTATGGATGTTGTTCAGCGCTGTTGCGGTGAACTTACCGAAAGTCGGTTTTAATTTTACGACCGATCAGCTATTTATGTTGACTGCGCTGCCTTCGGTTTCTGGCGCGTTATTACGTGTTCCATACTCCTTTATGGTTCCTATCTTCGGTGGTCGTCGCTGGACGGCGTTCAGCACCGGTATTCTGATTATTCCTTGCGTCTGGCTGGGTTTTGCCGTGCAGGATACCTCCACGCCTTATAGCGTCTTCATCATCATTTCTCTGCTGTGCGGCTTTGCTGGCGCGAACTTCGCATCCAGTATGGCAAACATCAGCTTCTTCTTTCCGAAACAGAAGCAGGGTGGCGCGCTGGGTCTGAATGGGGGTCTGGGCAACATGGGCGTCAGCGTCATGCAGTTGGTTGCTCCGCTGGTGGTATCACTGTCGATTTTCGCAGTATTTGGTAGCCAGGGCGTCAAACAGCCGGATGGGACTGAGCTGTATCTGGCGAATGCGTCCTGGATATGGGTGCCGTTACTTGCCATCTTCACCATTGCGGCGTGGTTTGGCATGAACGATCTTGCCACCTCGAAAGCCTCCATCAAGGAGCAGTTGCCGGTACTCAAACGGGGTCATCTGTGGATTATGAGCCTGCTGTATCTGGCAACCTTCGGCTCCTTCATCGGCTTCTCCGCGGGCTTTGCGATGCTGTCAAAAACGCAGTTCCCGGATGTTCAGATTCTGCAATACGCTTTCTTCGGGCCGTTTATTGGTGCGCTGGCGCGTTCTGCAGGTGGTGCATTATCTGACCGTCTGGGCGGAACTCGTGTCACGCTGGTGAACTTTATCCTGATGGCGATTTTCAGCGGCCTGCTGTTCCTGACCTTACCGACTGACGGACAGGGCGGAAGCTTCATGGCGTTCTTCGCAGTCTTCCTGGCGCTGTTCCTGACCGCTGGGCTGGGTAGTGGTTCCACTTTCCAGATGATTTCCGTGATCTTCCGTAAACTGACAATGGATCGCGTGAAAGCAGAAGGGGGTTCTGACGAACGTGCGATGCGTGAAGCGGCAACCGACACGGCAGCGGCGCTGGGTTTCATCTCTGCGATTGGCGCGATTGGTGGCTTCTTTATCCCGAAAGCGTTTGGTAGCTCGCTGGCATTAACGGGTTCGCCAGTCGGCGCAATGAAAGTATTTTTGATTTTCTATATCGCCTGCGTGGTGATTACCTGGGCGGTATATGGTCGGCATTCTAAAAAATAAATCGTAATATTTGATTATCCTTTGCGCGGCATGATGTCGCGCTTTTTTTATGCGTCATTTAGTTACAACATACTAATGTTGTATGGCTTATTTCGCTGGATTTCATTAAGAGTCATTAATATGTTACCCATGGGGAATACTCCTTAATACCCATCTGCATAAAAATCTTAATGGTTTAAATAACTACAGGTGTAAAACGTCTTAATTTACAGTCTGTTATGCTATAAATGTTAATTATCCTAAAGGGGTATTCCAGGAATTTACTTTATTTTTCATCCCCATCACTCTTGATCGTTATCAATTCCCACGCTGTTTCAGAGCGTTACCTTGCCCTTAAACATTAGCAATGTCGATTTATCAGAGGGCCGACAGGCTCCCACAGGAGAAAACCGATGAGTAAATTCCTGGACCGGTTTCGCTACTTCAAACAGAAGGGTGAAACCTTTGCCGATGGGCATGGCCAGCTTCTCAATACCAACCGTGACTGGGAGGATGGATATCGCCAGCGTTGGCAGCATGACAAAATCGTCCGCTCTACCCACGGGGTAAACTGCACCGGCTCCTGCAGCTGGAAAATCTACGTCAAAAACGGTCTGGTCACCTGGGAAACCCAGCAGACTGACTATCCGCGTACTCGCCCGGACCTGCCAAACCATGAACCTCGCGGCTGCCCGCGCGGTGCCAGCTACTCCTGGTATCTATACAGCGCTAACCGCCTGAAATACCCGATGATGCGCAAACGCCTGATGAAAATGTGGCGTGAAGCGAAGGCGCTGCATAGCGATCCGGTTGAGGCATGGGCTTCTATCATTGAAGACGCCGATAAAGCGAAAAGCTTTAAGCAGGCGCGTGGACGCGGTGGTTTTGTTCGTTCTTCCTGGCAGGAAGTGAACGAACTGATCGCCGCATCTAACGTTTACACCATCAAAAATTACGGCCCGGACCGTGTCGCTGGCTTCTCGCCAATTCCGGCAATGTCGATGGTTTCTTACGCATCGGGTGCGCGCTATCTCTCGCTGATTGGCGGTACTTGCTTAAGCTTCTACGACTGGTACTGCGACCTGCCTCCTGCGTCTCCGCAAACCTGGGGTGAGCAAACTGACGTACCGGAATCTGCTGACTGGTACAACTCCAGCTACATCATCGCCTGGGGTTCAAACGTGCCGCAGACGCGTACCCCGGATGCTCACTTCTTTACTGAAGTGCGTTACAAAGGAACCAAAACTGTTGCCGTCACACCAGACTACGCTGAAATCGCCAAACTGTGCGATCTGTGGCTGGCACCGAAACAGGGCACCGATGCGGCAATGGCGCTGGCAATGGGTCACGTAATGCTGCGTGAATTCCACCTCGACAACCCAAGCCAGTATTTCACCGACTATGTGCGCCGCTACACCGACATGCCGATGCTGGTGATGCTGGAAGAGCGCGACGGTTACTACGCTGCGGGTCGTATGCTGCGCGCTGCTGATCTGGTGGATGCACTGGGCCAGGAAAACAATCCGGAATGGAAAACTGTCGCCTTTAATACCAATGGTGAAATGGTTGCGCCGAACGGTTCTATTGGCTTCCGCTGGGGCGAGAAGGGCAAATGGAATCTTGAGCAGCGCGACGGCAAAACTGGCGAAGAAACCGAGCTGCAACTGAGCCTGCTGGGTAGCCAGGATGAGATCGCTGAGGTGGGCTTCCCGTACTTTGGTGGCGATGGCACGGAACACTTCAACAAAGTGGAACTGGAAAACGTGCTGCTGCATAAGCTGCCGGTGAAACGCCTGCAACTGGCTGATGGCAGCACCGCCCTGGTGACCACCGTTTATGATCTGACGCTGGCAAACTACGGTCTGGAACGTGGCCTGAACGACGTTAACTGTGCAACCAGCTATGACGATGTGAAAGCTTACACCCCTGCCTGGGCAGAGCAGATTACCGGCGTTTCTCGCAGCCAGATTATTCGCATCGCCCGTGAATTTGCCGATAACGCTGATAAAACGCACGGTCGTTCGATGATTATCGTCGGCGCTGGGCTGAACCACTGGTATCACCTGGACATGAACTATCGTGGTCTGATCAACATGCTGATTTTCTGCGGCTGTGTCGGTCAGAGCGGCGGTGGCTGGGCGCACTATGTAGGTCAGGAAAAACTGCGTCCGCAAACCGGCTGGCAGCCGCTGGCGTTTGCCCTCGACTGGCAGCGTCCGGCGCGTCACATGAACAGTACCTCTTATTTCTATAACCACTCCAGCCAGTGGCGTTATGAAACCGTGACTGCGGAAGAACTGCTGTCGCCGATGGCGGATAAATCTCGCTATACCGGACACTTGATCGACTTTAACGTCCGTGCAGAACGCATGGGCTGGCTGCCGTCTGCGCCGCAGTTAGGCACTAACCCGCTGACTATCGCTCGCGAAGCAGAAAAAGCCGGGATGAATCCGGTGGACTATACGGTGAAATCCCTGAAAGAGGGTTCTATCCGTTTCGCTGCGGAACAGCCGGAAAACGGTAAAAACCACCCGCGTAACCTGTTCATCTGGCGTTCTAACCTGCTCGGTTCTTCCGGTAAAGGTCATGAGTTTATGCTCAAGTACCTGCTGGGGACGGAGCACGGTATCCAGGGCAAAGACCTGGGTCAGCAGGGCGGCGTGAAGCCGGAAGAAGTGGACTGGCAGGACAACGGTCTGGAAGGCAAGCTGGATCTGGTGGTGACGCTGGACTTCCGTCTGTCGAGCACCTGTCTCTATTCCGACATCATTTTGCCGACGGCGACCTGGTACGAAAAAGACGACATGAATACTTCGGATATGCATCCGTTTATTCACCCGCTGTCTGCGGCGGTCGATCCGGCCTGGGAAGCGAAAAGCGACTGGGAAATCTACAAAGCCATCGCGAAGAAATTCTCCGAAGTGTGCGTTGGTCATCTGGGTAAAGAAACTGACATCGTCACGCTGCCTATCCAGCACGACTCTGCCGCTGAACTGGCGCAACCGCTGGATGTGAAAGACTGGAAAAAAGGCGAATGCGACCTGATCCCAGGTAAAACTGCACCGCACATTATGGTCGTAGAGCGCGATTATCCAGCAACTTACGAACGCTTTACCTCTATCGGCCCGCTGATGGAGAAAATCGGTAACGGCGGTAAAGGGATTGCCTGGAACACCCAGAGCGAGATGGATCTCCTGCGTAAGCTCAACTACACCAAAGCGGAAGGTCCGGCAAAAGGCCAGCCGATGCTCAATACCGCAATTGATGCGGCAGAGATGATCCTGACGCTGGCACCGGAAACCAATGGTCAGGTAGCTGTAAAAGCCTGGGCTGCCCTGAGCGAGTTTACCGGCCGTGACCATACGCATCTGGCGCTGAATAAAGAAGACGAGAAGATTCGCTTCCGCGATATTCAGGCACAGCCGCGCAAAATCATCTCCAGCCCGACATGGTCTGGCCTTGAAGATGAACACGTTTCTTACAACGCCGGTTACACCAACGTTCACGAGCTGATCCCGTGGCGTACGCTCTCTGGCCGTCAGCAGCTGTATCAGGATCACCAATGGATGCGTGATTTCGGTGAAAGCCTGCTGGTTTATCGTCCGCCGATCGACACCCGTTCGGTGAAAGAAGTGATGGGCCAGAAATCCAATGGCAACCCGGAAAAAGCGCTCAACTTCCTGACGCCACACCAGAAGTGGGGTATCCACTCCACCTACAGCGACAACCTGCTGATGCTGACTTTAGGTCGCGGTGGTCCGGTGGTCTGGCTGAGTGAAGCCGATGCCAAAGAGCTGGGTATCGCCGATAACGACTGGATTGAAGTCTTCAACAGCAACGGTGCACTGACTGCCCGTGCGGTTGTCAGCCAGCGTGTTCCGGCAGGGATGACCATGATGTACCACGCGCAGGAACGTATCGTTAACCTGCCTGGTTCGGAAATTACCCAACAGCGTGGTGGTATCCATAACTCGGTCACCCGTATCACGCCGAAACCGACGCATATGATCGGCGGCTATGCCCATCTGGCATATGGCTTTAACTACTACGGCACCGTAGGTTCTAACCGCGATGAGTTTGTTGTAGTGCGTAAGATGAAGAACATTGACTGGTTAGATGGCGAAGGCAATGACCAGGTACAGGAGAGCGTAAAATGAAAATTCGTTCACAAGTCGGCATGGTGCTGAATCTCGATAAGTGCATCGGCTGCCACACCTGTTCAGTGACCTGTAAAAACGTCTGGACCAGCCGTGAAGGCGTGGAATACGCGTGGTTCAACAACGTGGAAACCAAGCCGGGCCAGGGCTTCCCGACTGACTGGGAAAACCAGGAAAAATACAAAGGCGGCTGGATCCGTAAAATCAACGGCAAACTGCAGCCGCGCATGGGTAACCGTGCCATGCTGCTGGGTAAAATCTTCGCTAACCCGCATCTGCCGGGGATCGACGATTATTACGAGCCGTTCGATTTTGATTATCAGAACCTGCATACCGCGCCGGAAGGCAGCAAATCACAGCCGATTGCCCGTCCGCGTTCACTGATTACCGGCGAACGGATGGCGAAAATCGAAAAAGGGCCGAACTGGGAAGATGACCTGGGCGGTGAGTTTGACAAGCTGGCGAAAGACAAGAACTTCGACAACATCCAGAAGGCGATGTATAGCCAGTTCGAAAACACCTTCATGATGTATTTGCCGCGCCTGTGCGAACACTGTCTGAACCCGGCATGTGTGGCGACCTGCCCGAGCGGTGCGATTTACAAGCGTGAAGAAGATGGCATCGTCCTGATCGACCAGGATAAATGCCGTGGCTGGCGTATGTGCATCACCGGATGCCCGTACAAAAAAATCTACTTCAACTGGAAGAGCGGTAAGTCTGAGAAGTGCATCTTCTGCTATCCGCGTATTGAAGCCGGCCAGCCGACAATATGTTCAGAAACCTGTGTCGGTCGTATCCGTTATCTTGGCGTGCTGCTGTACGATGCCGACGCGATTGAACGTGCGGCAAGTACCGAGAACGAGAAAGATCTCTACCAGCGTCAGCTGGATGTGTTCCTCGATCCGAACGATCCGAAAGTCATCGAGCAGGCGATTAAAGACGGTATTCCGCTGAGCGTTATTGAGGCTGCGCAGCAGTCGCCAGTTTATAAAATGGCGATGGAATGGAAACTGGCGCTGCCGCTGCATCCGGAATATCGCACACTGCCGATGGTCTGGTACGTGCCGCCTCTGTCGCCGATTCAGTCTGCGGCAGACGCGGGTGAACTGGGCAGCAACGGCATTCTGCCAGACGTCGAAAGCCTGCGTATTCCGGTACAGTATCTGGCGAATCTGCTGACCGCCGGTGATACCAAACCGGTACTGCGCGCGCTGAAACGTATGCTGGCGATGCGTCATTACAAACGTGCTGAAACCGTTGACGGTAAAGTCGATACCCGTGCGCTGGAAGAGGTCGGTCTGACCGAAGCCCAGGCACAGGAGATGTATCGTTATCTGGCTATTGCCAACTACGAAGATCGCTTTGTGGTGCCGAGCAGTCATCGTGAACTGGCGCGGGAAGCCTTCCCGGAGAAAAATGGCTGCGGCTTTACCTTTGGTGATGGCTGCCACGGTTCAGATACCAAATTCAATCTGTTCAACAGCCGCCGTATCGATGCCATCGATGTAACCAGCAAAACGGAGCCGCACCCATGATCGAACTCGTGATTGTATCGCGTCTCCTTGAATATCCGGATGCTGCCTTATGGCAGCATCAACAAGAGATGTTTGAGGCGATTGCCGCGTCGAAAAATCTGCCAAAAGAGGATGCCCATGCGCTGGGCATTTTCCTGCGCGATTTAACGACGATGGATCCGCTCGATGCCCAGGCGCAGTACAGCGAACTGTTCGACCGTGGCCGCGCCACGTCACTGTTGCTATTTGAACATGTTCACGGTGAATCCCGTGACCGCGGCCAGGCGATGGTGGATCTGCTGGCGCAGTACGAGCAGCACGGCTTGCAGTTAAACAGCCGCGAATTGCCCGACCATCTGCCGCTGTATCTGGAGTACCTGGCGCAGCTGCCGCAAAGCGAAGCCGTGGAGGGTTTGAAAGATATTGCGCCGATTCTGGCATTGCTGAGCGCGCGTCTGCAACAGCGTGAAAGCCGTTATGCCGTGCTGTTTGATCTGCTGCTGAAACTGGCGAATACCGCAATCGACAGCGACAAAGTGGCGGAAAAAATTGCCGATGAAGCGCGCGACGATACGCCGCAGGCGCTGGATGCAGTCTGGGAAGAAGAGCAGGTTAAATTCTTTGCTGAAAAAGGCTGCGGTGATTCAGCAATCACTGCTCATCAGCGTCGCTTTGCCGGTGCCGTCGCGCCGCAATATCTGAATATCACCACCGGAGGACAGCACTAATGCATTTCCTGAATATGTTCTTCTTTGATATCTACCCGTACATAGCCGGGGCGGTCTTCCTGATTGGTAGCTGGCTGCGTTATGACTACGGGCAGTACACATGGCGTGCGGCGTCCAGCCAGATGCTGGATCGCAAAGGGATGAATCTGGCGTCGAACCTGTTCCATATCGGTATTCTGGGGATTTTTGTCGGTCACTTCTTCGGTATGCTGACGCCGCACTGGATGTATGAAGCCTGGCTGCCGATTGAAGTAAAACAGAAAATGGCGATGTTTGCTGGTGGTGCCAGCGGCGTACTGTGTCTGATTGGCGGCGTGCTGTTGTTGAAACGTCGTCTGTTCAGCCCACGCGTGCGTGCAACGACTACCGGAGCGGATATCCTGATCCTGTCGCTGCTCGTTATCCAGTGCGCGCTGGGCCTGCTGACCATTCCGTTCTCCGCCCAGCATATGGACGGTAGCGAGATGATGAAACTGGTTGGCTGGGCGCAGTCGGTAGTGACCTTCCACGGTGGCGCTTCTCAACATCTTGATGGCGTGGCGTTTATCTTCCGTCTGCACCTGGTGTTGGGGATGACGTTATTCCTGCTGTTCCCGTTCTCGCGTCTGGTACACATCTGGAGCGTCCCGGTGGAGTATCTGACGCGTAAGTATCAGCTGGTGCGCGCCCGTCACTAATTATCTAAACCAAACATCGGTGGTTACACACTGCCGATTTTTCGGATTGTAGGGAAACGTACTTCATCTATATGATTGGTCCACCTATGGAGCAGTGAAGGAGCACTGACCGTGGCTCGACCTAATCAACCGACGATCTCCGCGGCGTTAAAAATAATCGCCACGGGGATCGCCTTACCCCCTGATCAAATCACTTCTCAACAACTGGATGTTCAGTTAAATAAGCCAGTTGGCTATGTTGAGCGACGTTCCGGTATTTGCTGGCGCTATTTTGCCCGCAACGACGCCAGCCAGGCCGAACTGGCGGCAGAGGCTTTACATAATGCGTTAGTAGCGGCAGCCTTAAATCCTACTGATATTGATCTGCTAATTTGTGCATCGGCCATTGCCGTACAGGCATTACCCTGTAGCGCAATTCATATTCTTAAAGCCGCAGCCATGCCCGCAGGCGTTGCCGGGTTTGATATCAACAGTAGCTGTGTGAGCTTTATTTCCGCTCTTGAAGTCGCTGCCGGATTATTAAACTGTGGAGCATATCGGCGCATTGCCATCGTTTCGGCAGATATTGCTTCACGAGGTATCGACTGGGATCATGAAGAGTCTTCATTAATTTTTGGTGATGGCGCGGCGTGCGCGATTGTTGAGCGGGGCGATGGGCGCAGCGGGATTATCGCTAGCCTGATCGAAATGTATCCCGAAGGCAGCGAACTGTGTGAAATACGCGCCGGCGGTACGCGGCGTAATCCTCGTTCTGGTGTGAGTGATAGCGACTTTCTTTTTCATATGCAGGGGAAACCGCTGTTTCGTTTTGCTTCTTCGCTTATTGAAGATTATTTTTCTCGGTTGCTGCAAAAAAGCAGCCTGCAACTGGATGATATCGGCACGGTCGTTCCACATCAGGCCAGTCATCTTTCCCTTGAACATATGCGTAAACGGCTGCGAGTGCCGGAATCTGCGCTCATCGATGTGTATCGTTTTTACGGCAATCAGGTCGCGGCCTCTATCCCCACGGCGCTGCATGAAGCAGTGATTAGCGGTCGTTTCACAGCGGATAAACCTGTAATGTTGATTGGCACGGCAGCGGGACTAACGCTGGCTGGCATGGTGCTTTTACCGTGAAGATCCTCGTAACAGGGGCGACCAGCGGCCTTGGGCGAAATGCCGTGCAATATTTGTTGCAATCGGGTGAGTCGGTTGTGGCAACAGGGCGAAATTGTGAGGTTGGCAGAAGCCTGACAAACGCAGGCGCACAGTTTGTGGCTCTCGATTTAACCGAGGCATCCGAGGATGACTGCGCCCGCCTGATGGACGGCTGCGATGCCGTCTGGCACTGTGCGGCAAAGTCCTCGCCCTGGGGCGACAAAACGGCGTTCTGGCTTGCCAATGTCAAAGTGACCCACACTCTGGCACAGGCGGCAGGCAGGCTGAATATTCCCCGGTTTATCCATATCTCCACGCCTGCGGTTTACTTTGATTTTCAACATCACAATGACCTGCCAGAAACGTATCTTGCGCGAGCATTCTCCAGCCATTATGCCAGCAGTAAATATGCCGCTGAGCAGGTTATTGCTGGCGCTGTTTCTCGATATTCTGCCACGAGATTTATTCTTTTGCGTCCCCGTGGTTTGTTTGGCCCCCATGACCAGGTAATTGTTCCTCGTCTGATGCAGCAATTGCAACAGGGCGGTGGTTGCTTACGTTTGCCGCGCGGGGGCGACGCGTTATTGGATCTCACGTTCGTGCAAAACGTGGTGTATGCCATGCGGCTGGCAACGAACGTTGAAGGCTTACGCTCGGGCAGTATTTACAACATCAGCAATCACCAGCCGCAGCAGCTATCGGTGATGCTTGACGCCTTGCTGCACCAGCAACTGGGCTTGAGTTACCGCATTGCTGCTGTTCCCTGGTCGCTGCTTTCTCTGGTCGCGCGTGGCCTGGAACTGTACGGGAAGTGCGTTAATCAGGAACCTGTTATCACACGATACAGCGCCGGAACACTCTGTTTCGATATGACGCTGAGTGCGCAAAAGGCCATTACAGAGCTGGGATATCGACCGCGCTTTTCGATGGAACAAGGTATTGCAATCACGGGACAATGGCTGAGGGAACATGGCAAAAATAACCGCATTTGAAACGGGCTGGTGTACCCATATTAGCTGTATTGCGCTGAAAGGGGCAGGGCTGAAAGTGTGCAAATTCCCCGCCCGCGCCTGGCTGCTGGAGGTGGGCGACAAACGGTGGCTGTGGGACACAGGCTATTCATCGTGGTTCGAACACTACACGCAATCTGGTGTGTTTCGTCTTTATCGTCAGGTCACGCCGGTTTATTTCGATCCGCAACAGGCGCTGGTGCGGCAACTTTCTGCCACCGGCCTCGCAGCGAAAGATGTTGATGCGATTATTCTGTCGCATTTTCACGCTGATCATATTGCTGGTCTGCGTGATTTTCCTGATGTTTCCTGCATCTGTTCTGGTGAAGGCTGGCGGCAAGTAAGAACTCTGCGTGGTGTCACTGCGCTGCGCCAGGCCTTTGTGCCAGGGCTAATCCCGGAGAATTTTGACTCCTCACTGCGCTTTATTGAAAGTTTCGCATCGGTGAATTTGCCCGCGCAACTGGCACCGTTTGAGTGCGGCTATTTGCTGCCAGAAAGCAATGGCGAAATTATTCTCGTGCCGCTTCCCGGACATGCTGCCGGACATATTGGCGCGTTTGTGTTAACCGACAACGGCTGGACTTTACTGGCTGGCGATGCGGCATGGGCGCCAGCTAACTACCGGGAGCTGCGAGGGCCTTCACCACTGGCGCATCTGGTTATGTCCGACAGCCACGCCTACTACCACACGCTTGGGCAACTCCATCAGCTTTGGCAAAACGGTGTAGTGGAGATTCGTTTGTGCCATGAGGGGGATTTATGATCCCGTTGGCTTTACTCTGGCGCTACTTTCGTACCCGCAAGCTGCATTTCACCGATCGCGAGGCACTGGAAAACTGGCAGGCAAAAAGGCTGCATCAGTTCCGGCAAAATGTCTTATCTCATAGCCCGTGGTTTCAGCGTTATCTGACGTTGCCCTTTAATCAGTGGCCAATGATGGATAAAGCGTTAATGATGACGCACTTCGATGAGATGAATACCGCAGGTTTAAAGCGCGACGAACTTCTCGATTGTGCAATGCGCAGTGAGCAGAGTCGTGATTTCAAACCCTGCGTTGGCAGGTTCAGTGTTGGGCTTTCATCAGGTACATCGGGTCGTCGTGGGCTTTTTGTTGTTAGCCCGCACGAGCAACAGATGTGGGCCGCCGGTGTGCTGGCAAAAGTGTTGCCCGACGGTTTATTTGCCAAAGAGCGGGTGGCGCTGTTTCTGCGCGCGGACAACAACCTGTATCAAAGCGTGAATAATCGCTGGTTAAGTCTCGATTTTTACGATCTGCTAGCGCCATTTCAGGCGCAACTCAAACTTCTCCAACAGCGAGCGCCCACGATTATTGTCGCGCCAGCTCAGGTATTACGCGCACTGGCGCTGGAGGTGATGGCCGGCGAATTGACGCTAAAGGTCAAAAAAGTGATTTCGGTGGCGGAAGTTCTGGAGCCGCAGGATCGGGAATTACTGCGCAACGTGTTCCACAATGTGGGGGAAATTTATCAGGCGACAGAAGGCTTTCTCGCTTCCACCTGCCGGTGTGGAACGTTACATCTCAACGAAGAGTTTGTTCACATTGAACCGCAATGGCTGGATGAGCACCGTTTCGTGCCGATCGTCACAGACTTTACCCGCACCACACAGCCGATAGTGCGTTATCGACTGGATGATGTGCTGGTGGCAAGCGAACAACCATGCTCCTGTGGCAGTGCAACAATGGCGATTGCGCGTATCGAAGGGCGGCAGGATGACCAACTGCAACTACCAACAAGATCCGGCGATATTCAGACCGTTTTTGCCGATGCCTGTAGTCGTGTGCTGGCAATGACACTGCCGCTAACAGTCGATTATCGCCTGCTACAAACCGGGTCAGCACAATTGACGTTAATCGCCGATTGCGAGCTGTGGATGCTGGAGCATTGCCGGGAGGCGTTGAATGCCTTGTTTATACGCCAGGATATCGCTGTCGGGCAATTAATTTGGTCGCTGGAACCGCAAACTGTGCCAGTCTCTTTTACAGCCAAGCGGCGGCGCATTGTGCGTCAGTGGGGGCGGGAATGAGCAATTCACTGCTACGCCTGAAACAGATGCTGCTGGGCTGGGGAACTGTTGGGGTTATCTACAACTTTAGCGACTACCTGCAAGGTGAGGGATATCAATTAACACCGTCAATAATTGATAATTGGATTTCGTTTTCCCCCTCCGCTGTGTGGCTGTATCTCTCGTTTTTTTTCATTGTGCCGTTAGGTTATTTATCCACGCCACTTTGCCACCTGCGCTGGCTGGCCCGTTCAATGCAAATTTCCGCACTGGTGGCAGGCGTATTTTATCTTCTCTGGCCCACAACCATGCATTATCCCTCGTTTGATCAGATGGGGATATCCGCGGGCGCACTCAACAGGCTGATCGCCATTGACTCAAGCCAGAACTGTTTCCCCTCCTTACACGCCGCGCTAACGCTGTTGGCGGTATGGGCGATTGCCAAAAAGGGGAACCGTTGGCTGACGCTAATGAGCGTGGTCTGGGCGATAGCAATCGCCTTTTCGATTCTGCAATTACGCAGACATTTATTTATCGATTTAGTAGGCGGCGCGTTGCTGGCGTCGATTTGCGGTTGGATATGCGCAACATGCGAGAAAAGGAAGACACAATATGAGTGATTTATTATTCCCCATCATATCGATGGTGCTGTTGGTGTTAGCCGAAGCAGGCGTGTTGCAATTCACCGGGCGGCAAAAAGTGGACTGGCTGGACGTTATTTTTAATATCAACTCCGGTCATATGATGCTGTGGTTATTTCGCTGCCTGGAAGTGCTCTGCTATGGCCTGGTGATCAATCACTTCAGCCTTGGACTGTTTGATAATGCACCGGTGATCCTGCTGTGGTTGTTTACTATCCTGGCGTGGGATTTCGGCTTTTACTGGCTACATCGCTGGCATCACGAAATGCGCCCGCTGTGGGCGGTACATGTGGTGCATCATCAGGGGGAACACTACAACCTGTCATTAGGCGTGCGGAATTCGTGGTACTCCTCGTTAACCTCAATCCCGTTTTTTATGCTGCTGGCGATGCTTGGTGTGCCGTTGCAGATCTTTTTGGCGGTTTCTATTATTCACTATAGTTGGCAATTTTTTAACCATAACGCACTAACGCCGAAACTGGGCTGGCTGGAAAAAGTGCTGATCACGCCTTCGCATCATCGCGTCCATCATCTGAATCAAAAGCAATATGCCGATACCAATTACGGTGGCACCTTTTTGTTGTGGGATAAACTTTTCGGTTCGTATAGTGCCGGGCCGGAATACGACGTAGGCTACGGCGTAAAAAATAGTCGCTTGTCCTGTAACCCGATGCGCGAGAGTAATCTGCCATTTTTACGCTTAATGGGCTTTCGCTCATTTGGCAAAGCGATTGAAGGTCGCTACCAGAGTTCTCCATGGGCGGTAGGGGCAGGGGTGATCCTGCTGTTTATGCTGGTGCTTGGCTACATTCAACAATATGGCTATGGCATTGAGTTTATTACCAGCGAGCAAGCCGTATTATTTGTTCTGCTGGCGGCAGGCTCCGTTGCGCTGGGGGGCATGAGCGACGGGCAGCATTGGGGTATGATTTTGTGGTGCTCTGTGACGTTGTCACTGCTCTATTTTATTGTCTATATGTGTTCATGGAGTACTCTGCTCTGGAAGGGATTAGTGGGTATTCTGCTGGCCCATTGCCTGTTATTTGTAATCGGCGTAGGACGTAAATCGCTAAGGAAACAGTATGAACCTGTTTAATCCCGACAGGTTAATCACTTTTCCTGCCGATGATCCACAACTGGTGAAACAACTGCAAAGCGGTACGAAAGTTTATCTGGCGAAATCAGGCGATCATCGGTATGCCGACGGCTGGGCATTCGCCAAAATGGCGGCGTTGATTATTGCCTGTTTATGCTGCTATGCACTGGCGTTGTCTCAAAGCCTGTGGGGGCTGTATCTGTTGTGGTATCTCGCGATGATGTTTTGCGCCATGTTGTTAGCGGTCAATGTGGTGCATGACGCTTCGCATGATGCGTTTTTGCGTGGTAAAAAGACCAATGCCCGACTTAACCGGTGGGTTGCTTTTCCTATGGGGCTAGATCCGGACTGCTGGCGGGTGCGCCACGTTCGCTTTCATCACGGTTTTACCAATATTGAATTTTACGATCCAGACACAGCAGAAAATGGCATTCTTCGCCAGACGCCGTGGCAACGGTGGCGACCTTTTATGCGCCAGCAACATCACTATTGGCCACTGGTCGCCGCGCTCACCTTTCCCTGGTATATCTGGGTAGTGGACTGGCTCGATCGCGCAGGGTTTACGCCGGTCACGCGACATCTGGCCCTGCGAGGCTTTGCTGGCTGGGGATATTTCTTAGCCGGGAAACTGGCGCATTGTGCGCTGTGTCTGATACTTCCCTGGCTTTTGTCTGATTTTAGTTTTATGACCATCCTGCTGACTTATCTGCTCAGCCAGCTGCTGGCGTCATTGATTTTTGTGACGTTGATTATTGGAACGCACTGGGCGAAGGGACATACGCAGTTACCACCAGAAGAGGGCAAAATGCCCGTGGGCAGACTGGCGCATACCTTTGTTACCACCTTTGACTGGACGCCGCAACCTGCATGGCTTGGCTACTGGCTGGGCGGGATTAATCTGCACCTTACCCATCATCTGTTTCCTCACTGGCATCATCGCCATTATCCGGCGCTAAGCCGCATTATTGCACAAATTGCCAGCCAGCAAGGTCTGGATTATCAGTTGTTGACGTTAGCGGATTTGTTGAGGCTACAGCAGCAGTTTTTACGGCGAATGGGGGAGAAGCCGAAGGCTTGATAATGGAATCAAGTGATGGTGGTGGGGGAAGGATTACTCAGCGCTGCGCGCTTCGCCCTACGGGTCGTTGCCTGCGGCAACGCTCTCTCGCTGGCACTCGAGTCGAACCTTGGTCGAAGCTTCTCATCCTTCCCCGCATGGGCAGAATATTTAATTGCGGATTCGTTTGAGAATTCAGGGGCTTTTGAAAGCGATGGTGGTGGGGGAAGGATTCGAACCTTCGAAGTCGATGACGGCAGATTTACAGTCTGCTCCCTTTGGCCGCTCGGGAACCCCACCACGGGGTAATGCTTTTTACTGGCCTGCTCCCTTATCGGGAAGCGGGGCGCATCATATCAAATGACGCGCCGCTGTAAAGTGTTACGTTGAGAAAAATGAACTGGTTGCGTAATTTTCATCCGTAACGGATTAAAGCTAACCAGTTATTTTTGCTGGCGATTAAAGAATAATCGTCCGATTACCGTAAACAAAGACGCGCTGCGCCAGTACTTTGTATAGCGCACGACTTAAGACGTTTTTCTCGACGTCACGACCTGCGCGCATCATATCTTCAGCTGTGTAGGTATGATCGACATGAATAACGTCCTGCATGATGATTGGGCCTTCGTCCAGATTGTCATTCACATAGTGAGCGGTTGCGCCAATAATCTTCACGCCACGCTCATAGGCCTGGTGATAAGGACGTGCGCCGATAAACGCTGGCAGGAATGAATGGTGAATATTGATGATCTTATTCGGGAAGCGTGCCACAAATTCCGGCGTTAATACCCGCATATACTTCGCCAGCACCACATAGTCAGGTTGATAAGCATCAATGGCATCCGCCATCTTTTGATCGTGCTCGTTGCGGCTTAACCCTTCATGGCTTACCAGCTCAAACGGAATATCAAACCGCTCAACCAGAGAACGTAAAGTATCGTGGTTACCAATAACTGCCGCGATTTCGACATCCAGGCCGCCGTAATTGGCTTTCATCAACAAATCGCCAAGGCAATGCGCTTCTTTAGTGACCAGAATCACTATCCGGCGACGACCGGCAGGATTCAGCTCGCGCACGGAGCCTTCTGGCAATGCGCTATCGAGATCCGCCAGCAGGGTGGAATCATTAAAAATCCCTTCCAGTTCCGTGCGCATAAAAAAGCGCCCGGTACGATGATCTACAAATTCATTGTTCTGCACGATATTTAACTCGTGCTTGTAGCAAATATTGGTAATACGTGCGATCAGACCTTTTTGGTCCGGACAAATAGTACGCAGAACTTTACGTTGGAGTGAATGCATTGCTGGAAAAACCTTGTTGAGAGTGTTTGCTAAACCGTACCGTCAACCATTATTGGCCGCAGCACTTTTTAAATTTTTTACCTGAACCACAAGGGCAGGGATCGTTGCGGCCAAACTGCGGACGTGTACCGTCAATATAGTACCATTGACCGTTTTCTTTCAAAAATCGCGAACGTTCAATTATTGCACCTGTTTTGCCACCCTCGGTAAATCGAGCAACAAAACTGACAAATCCGATATTGCCGCCGTCCTGCCAGCAATGTTCAAATACGGTCAATCCCAACCATTCAGTATGCGCAAATCCGGCAATCAATTCGGCTCGTAACGCCGCTGCTCCACAAGATGGATGCCAGGTCTTTATTAAATAATCTGCGTCTTGCATCACAAAAGCGCAGTAACGCGAACGCATGAGATGTTCTGGATCAGGTGCAACCTTTTCACCAGACACATAAGGGTGGCAACATAGGCTATACTCGACAGCACTACCACAGGGACAAAGCTGAGACACAAATAATCTCCCTGGAAACAATAACGGCGTATTAACCGCCTGAGTAGCACTATGTTAACCGAGCAGTAGCGATGTGGCTACGATTGCATTCCAGGGGAATCTTGCGGGAATAATGAGAAAGATAAAAATAGGGCTGGCGCTGGGATCTGGCGCGGCAAGAGGTTGGTCGCATATTGGCGTAATTAATGCGCTAAAAAAAGTGGGTATTGAAATTGATATCGTTGCAGGATGTTCAATTGGTTCGCTGGTGGGCGCTGCCTATGCATGCGATCGATTATCTGCGCTGGAAGATTGGGTGACCTCTTTCAGTTATTGGGATGTTTTACGCCTGATGGATCTCTCCTGGCAGCGCGGTGGGTTACTGCGCGGCGAGCGTGTCTTCAATCAATATCGCGAAATAATGCCGGAAACAGAGATCGAAAATTGTTCCCGTCGCTTCGCGGCTGTTGCCACCAATTTAAGTACTGGGCGTGAATTATGGTTTACTGAAGGCGATCTCCATCTTGCTATTCGTGCATCATGCAGTATTCCAGGACTAATGGCACCCGTTGCGCATAACGGCTACTGGCTGGTTGATGGCGCTGTAGTTAACCCAATTCCTATTTCCCTCACGCGTGCATTGGGGGCTGATATTGTGATAGCGGTCGACCTGCAGCACGATGCTCATTTGATGCAACAAGATTTGCTCTCCTTTAATGTCAGTGAAGAAAATAGCGAGAATGGTGATTCTCTGCCGTGGCATGCGCGTCTGAAAGAAAGGTTAGGCAGCATAACGACACGTCGGGCGGTGACAGCGCCAACGGCAACAGAGATTATGACCACTTCTATCCAGGTGCTGGAGAACCGCCTTAAAAGGAACCGCATGGCAGGTGATCCGCCCGATATTCTGATTCAACCTGTTTGCCCGCAAATATCTACGCTTGATTTCCATCGCGCGCACGCTGCCATTGCGGCCGGACAACTGGCAGTGGAAAAGAAAATGGACGAACTTTTGCCGTTGGTACGCACCAACATTTGACCAGAATTTTTATCTACACTTAAGTTAATTCTGACAGGCGTAGGTGGCAATAGCGTGCCACTATTGAGTAAAGCCAGTCAGGGGAGAGAACATGACGCAGCCATTGGTCGGAAAACAGATTCTCATTGTTGAAGATGAGCAGGTATTTCGCTCGCTTCTGGATTCGTGGTTTTCCTCATTGGGAGCGACAACGGTACTGGCGGCTGATGGGGTGGATGCCCTTGAGTTGCTGGGAGGTTTCACTCCAGACCTGATGATATGTGATATCGCGATGCCACGAATGAACGGGCTTAAACTGCTGGAACATATACGCAACAGAGGTGACCAGACACCAGTTCTGGTGATATCTGCCACTGAAAATATGGCAGATATTGCCAAAGCGTTACGTCTGGGTGTTGAAGATGTTTTGCTGAAACCGGTTAAAGATCTGAATCGCTTGCGCGAGATGGTTTTTGCCTGTCTCTATCCCAGCATGTTTAATTCCCGCGTTGAGGAAGAGGAAAGGCTTTTTCGCGACTGGGATGCAATGGTTGATAACCCTGCTGCAGCGGCGAAATTATTACAGGAACTACAACCGCCGGTTCAGCAGGTGATTTCCCAATGCCGGGTTAATTATCGTCAATTAGTTGCCGCGGACAAACCCGGCCTGGTGCTTGATATTGCCGCACTTTCGGAAAACGATCTGGCATTTTATTGCCTTGATGTCACCCGAGCTGGACATAATGGCGTACTTGCTGCCTTGTTATTACGCGCATTGTTTAACGGATTATTACAGGAACAGCTTGCACACCAAAATCAACGGTTGCCAGAGTTGGGCGCGTTATTGAAGCAGGTAAACCATTTACTCCGTCAGGCCAATCTGCCGGGGCAGTTTCCGCTATTAGTTGGCTATTATCATCGCGAACTGAAAAATCTCATTCTGGTTTCTGCGGGTCTGAATGCGACGTTAAATACCGGCGAACATCAGGTGCAAATCAGTAATGGTGTTCCGTTAGGCACTTTAGGTAACGCTTATTTGAATCAATTGAGCCAGCGATGCGATGCCTGGCAATGCCAAATATGGGGAACCGGTGGTCGGCTGCGCTTGATGTTGTCTGCAGAATGAGCAAACGATAACACGGGCTAAATTTGCATTACCTGCTAATGTCGGCTGGTGGTACTATCGTCGCTATTCGTATAAGTAATTGTCTTAATTATGCTAACTCGCCTCCTTTTCAGAACTTAGCCCCTTCGGGGTGCTGATATACTGGGATGCGATACAGAAATATGAACACGTTCAAAACACGAACAGTCCAGGAGAATTTAAATGGCTGCCATTAATACGAAAGTCAAAAAAGCCGTTATCCCCGTAGCGGGATTAGGAACCAGGATGTTGCCGGCGACGAAAGCCATCCCGAAAGAGATGCTGCCACTTGTCGATAAGCCATTAATTCAATACGTCGTGAATGAATGTATTGCGGCTGGCATTACTGAAATTGTGCTGGTTACTCACTCATCTAAAAACTCTATTGAAAACCACTTTGATACCAGTTTTGAACTGGAAGCAATGCTGGAAAAACGTGTAAAACGTCAACTGCTTGATGAAGTGCAGTCTATTTGTCCGCCGCACGTGACTATTATGCAAGTTCGTCAGGGGCTGGCGAAAGGCCTGGGACACGCGGTATTGTGTGCTCACCCGGTAGTGGGTGATGAACCGGTAGCTGTTATTTTGCCTGACGTTATTCTGGATGAATATGAATCCGATTTATCACAGGATAACCTGGCAGAGATGATCCGCCGCTTTGATGAAACGGGTCATAGCCAGATCATGGTTGAACCGGTTGCTGATGTGACCGCATATGGCGTTGTGGATTGCAAAGGCGTTGAATTAGCGCCGGGTGAAAGCGTACCGATGGTTGGCGTGGTTGAAAAACCAAAAGCGGATGTTGCGCCGTCTAATCTCGCTATTGTGGGTCGTTACGTACTTAGCGCGGATATTTGGCCGTTGCTGGCAAAAACCCCTCCTGGAGCTGGTGATGAAATTCAGCTCACCGACGCAATTGATATGCTGATCGAAAAAGAAACGGTTGAAGCCTATCATATGAAAGGGAAGAGCCATGACTGCGGTAATAAATTAGGTTACATGCAGGCCTTCGTTGAATACGGTATTCGTCATAACACCCTTGGCACGGAATTTAAAGCCTGGCTTGAAGAAGAGATGGGCATTAAGAAGTAACATCCGTATCGGTGTTTTCCACGAAACGGTGTTGAGCAATCGACGCCGTTTTTTTATAGCTTATTCTTATTATATTGTCTTAAACCGGACAATAAAAAATCCCGCCGATGGCGGGATTTTTAGCATGTGCAATCTACAAAAGATTATTGCTTGATCAGGAAATCGTCGAGGGATTTACCTTGCTCATCCATTGCTTTTTTGATTACAGCTGGAGTACGGCCCTGGCCAGTCCAGGTTTTAGTTTCGCCGTTTTCGTCAACGTAGCTATATTTTGCCGGACGCTGAGCACGCTTAGCTTTGGTGCCAGATTTAACGGCAGCAAGGCTATTCAGCAGTTCGTTCGGGTCAATACCGTCAGCGATCAGCATTTCGCGATATTGCTGCAGTTTACGAGTGCGTTCTTCAACTTCAGCAGCAGCCGCGCTTTCTTCTTCGCGACGTTCGTTAACAACAACTTCTAATTTTTCCAGCATTTCTTCCAGCGTTTCAAGTGTACATTCTCTTGCCTGCGCACGAAGAGTACGGATGTTGTTCAGAATTTTAAGTGCTTCGCTCATTGTAGTAATCTCAAACTTATATTGGGGTGGTTTGTTGAGGTAATAATAGAGCCTTAAATTCAGTTGTGCAATAGCCAGGAATGTAAGGAATTCAAAATTGTTCTTTATTTTGTGCCGCCAATAAATATCTTTTCATAAAATTAGCCAGAAAAGACGCGGCATATAGCCCTATTTGCACCGATGATTTCGCAGCACGTGAGGTTAAAACTTCCTGATTCATGTCACATTTTATGGGGAGATAATCGTAGGCTGACGACCTTTCAGTCTTCTGTATTAGTCGTGTTTACGAGAATTCCCTATTAAGCGAATGATGAAAAGTAGAACAGTCGCAATAAGAGCAGGGACTTAGTATTGCACTATCTCCTGGAGGTCAACAGAGGGCTATTACATGCGCAACAGGTTAAAGATTGTGAATAGTTACCGGCAGTCATTTACCCGCTTATAACAAGCGAGGCAGTTGTAATGATAGCTCAGAAGGATTATGCAAGGCTTCGTAAGGGAGAACGCATATACCACTTCTGTGCATACTGTTGAGCTGAAAAACTGACGAATTATGATAAACTCCAGCCAACTTTATTTCATATCATTGAGGGCCTGTGGCTGATGGCACAGCTATATTTCTACTATTCCGCAATGAATGCGGGTAAGTCTACAGCATTGTTGCAATCTTCATACAATTACCAGGAACGCGGCATGCGCACTGTCGTATATACGGCAGAAATTGATGATCGCTTTGGTGCCGGGAAAGTCAGTTCGCGTATAGGTTTGTCATCGCCTGCAAAATTATTTAACCAAAATTCATCATTATTTGATGAGATTCGTGCGGAACATGAACAGCAGGCAATTCATTGCGTACTGGTTGATGAATGCCAGTTTTTAACCAGACAACAAGTATATGAATTATCGGAGGTTGTCGATCAACTCGATATACCCGTACTTTGTTATGGTTTACGTACCGATTTTCGAGGTGAATTATTTATTGGCAGTCAATACTTACTGGCGTGGTCCGACAAACTGGTTGAATTAAAAACCATCTGTTTTTGTGGCCGTAAAGCAAGCATGGTGCTGCGTCTTGATCAAGCAGGCAGACCTTATAACGAAGGTGAGCAGGTGGTTATTGGTGGTAATGAACGCTACGTTTCTGTATGCCGTAAACACTATAAAGAAGCGTTAGAAGTCGGCTCATTAACGGCTATTCAGGAAAGGCATCGCCACGATTAATAAGAATTTCTTTACTGACAGGGTGAGCAGGGCGCTTTTATCCTGTCAGTTCGTTTTACGCACTTCTTCCGGGCTATACACCCTTCTCGGCAGTTTTTTAACGCCGCTATACGCCTCACAGAGCGCTTATACACCGACATTGACTTGTAACCTGTAAAGTACAATATCGCTGTGTGTAGGCGTTATACATCGTCGCAAATATGATGAAGGACAATGCTGCCGGTTTATGGAAAAGTTGTTTTGGGAAAACAAAAAACGGCCCCAGAAGGGGTAATGCCAGTCAGTTAAGCAACTGACTGGCTCTTTTTCGGGGCTGTGGGGTATTTCCAGGGCCTCTCCTTTACCACTCTCGGGAAGGCCCTTTCCCTTCTTGTCGGTAATTTCACTGGTTGTCCCATACTTGCAAGATCGCGCATCAGCTCCGGTATACGTCCCGGGGAAGCGTATGGCGTCCGTCATCGACGTCAGCAGATGGCAGACTTTTCCTTTGCGCGTCACGGTCAGCAGGCGGGCTGTCACCTCATTTCCCAGTCCCGGCCACTTTTTTCGTGCCTGCGGGCTGATGTTCAGCTTCACCAGATGATCGCCTTTACCCAGTTTTCTGATCTCTTCATATTGCGCTCCCTTTCTGAGAGGGATCATCCAGTGGCGGTGTTCTCCCGCCAGGCTCCAGGTATTTAACAGTCCTGGTGAGTAATAACCTTTATCCATTAACGTCAGAGTGTTATCGTCGGTTTGTTCTATAAGTTGCTCAGCAAGCTCATTTTCGCTGTTCTTCATCGTGCCGAAGGCTGCAGTCGTCAGCAGATGGCTGGTCAGTTCCATCTGGCAGACCATTTTGACCTGCGGGTAGAGCGCCGAGTTCCCGGCATGTGTCTGGCGGGGGAAGGCTGCATCGTTCTCTGGTGTATCCGGTGTGCGCCAGAACACACCATCGATGGCCAGCAGGGTCAGGCCGCACCAGTGCGGATGCGGCGTGGCGTTATGCCAGAGCTGCGCTGTTTTCGTGAACACGCGGCGGACAGCCTCAATTCCCAGACGCTGGCGGGTCTGAATAACGGCACTGGGGGCAACGAAGGGGCGATTGCCCGGCAGCATGATGTCCAGGCGATTCGCAATCTGGTGAAGAGGTTCTTTACGCTCAAGCGCCATGCCAACAATACACCAGACCATCATTTCGAGGGGAAGACGGCGCTTGTGTAGCGTTACAGTACCTGATTCGGCAAGGCAACGAGAGATGAGTTCGGGGGCGAGGTAATCCCCCAGAGAAGTCAGTGGGTTACGCAGAGAATCGTAACGGGATACCAAATCAAGGGCCTGTCCAATGAGCATAAAAAAATCCGGAAACGAGTGAGCGTTTCCGGATTCTTACACAGCCACTGGATCGGTCAACTGATCCTTAACTGACTGGCATTACCCCTTCTGGGGCCGTTTATGTTGCCAGACAGCGCTACTGATTAAGCGGATTTTTTCGCTTTTTTCTCAGCTTTAGCCGGAGCAGCTTCTTTCTTCGCTGCAGTTTCGCCTTCTACATAATCACGACCGTAGTAGGTATCCAGCAGAATCTGTTTCAGCTCGGAGATCAGCGGGTAACGCGGGTTAGCGCCGGTGCACTGGTCATCGAATGCATCTTCAGACAGTTTATCCACGTTCGCCAGGAAGTCTGCTTCCTGAACGCCAGCTTCACGGATAGATTTCGGAATACCCAGTTCAGCTTTCAGCGTTTCCAGCCATGCCAGCAGTTTCTCGATCTTAGCTGCAGTACGGTCGCCCGGTGCGCTCAGACCCAGGTGGTCAGCAATTTCAGCATAACGACGGCGAGCCTGCGGACGGTCATACTGGCTGAATGCAGTCTGCTTGGTCGGGTTGTCATTCGCGTTGTAGCGAATAACGTTACAAATCAGCAGGGCGTTTGCCAGACCGTGCGGAATATGGAACTGGGAACCCAGTTTGTGCGCCATTGAGTGACATACACCCAGGAAGGCGTTCGCAAACGCGATACCCGCGATAGTCGCTGCACTGTGAACACGTTCACGCGCTACCGGATTTTTAGACCCTTCGTGGTAGGACGCTGGCAGATATTCTTTCAGCAGTTTCAGTGCCTGCAGAGCCTGACCATCAGAGAACTCAGATGCCAGTACAGAAACATAAGCTTCCATGGCGTGAGTTACTGCGTCCAGACCACCGAAAGCACACAGGGACTTCGGCATGTCCATAACCAGGTTGGCGTCGACAATCGCCATATCCGGGGTCAGTGCATAGTCTGCCAGCGGATATTTCTGACCAGTAGTGTCGTCAGTTACAACCGCAAACGGAGTGACTTCAGAACCTGTACCAGAAGTGGTGGTGACAGCGATCATTTTCGCTTTCACACCCATTTTCGGGAACTTGTAGATACGTTTACGGATATCCATAAAGCGCAGCGCCAGTTCTTCGAAGTGAGTTTCCGGATGTTCGTACATAACCCACATGATCTTCGCAGCGTCCATCGGGGAACCTCCACCCAGCGCGATAATCACGTCTGGTTTGAAGGAGTTTGCCAGTTCTGCACCTTTACGAACGATGCTCAGGGTCGGGTCAGCTTCTACTTCGAAGAAGACTTCAGTTTCAACGCCTGCTGCTTTCAATACGGAAGTGATCTGATCAGCATAACCATTGTTGAACAGGAAGCGGTCAGTCACGATGAGCGCACGTTTGTGGCCATCAGTAATCACTTCATCCAGCGCGATTGGCAGGGAGCCACGGCGGAAGTAGATAGATTTCGGAAGTTTGTGCCACAACATGTTTTCAGCTCGCTTAGCAACGGTTTTCTTGTTGATCAGGTGTTTCGGACCAACGTTTTCAGAGATGGAGTTACCACCCCAGGAACCACAACCCAGAGTCAGGGAAGGTGCGAGTTTGAAGTTATACAGGTCACCGATACCACCCTGAGAAGCCGGGGTGTTAATCAGGATACGAGCCGTTTTCATTTTCTGACCGAAGTAAGAAACGCGAGCCGGTTGGTTATCCTGGTCAGTGTACAGGCAAGAGGTATGACCGATACCGCCCATAGCAACCAGTTTCTCTGCTTTTTCTACCGCGTCTTCGAAATCTTTAGCACGGTACATTGCCAGAGTCGGGGACAGTTTTTCATGTGCGAACGGTTCGCTTTCATCAACAACGGTCACTTCACCGATCAGAATCTTGGTGTTTTCTGGTACAGAGAAGCCTGCCAGTTCAGCAATTTTATAGGCTGGCTGACCAACGATAGCCGCGTTCAGCGCACCGTTTTTCAGGATAACGTCCTGAACAGCTTTCAGCTCTTTACCCTGCAACAGATAGCCGCCGTGGGTTGCGAAACGTTCACGTACTGCGTCATAAACAGAGTCAACAACAACAACAGACTGTTCAGAAGCACAGATTACACCGTTGTCGAAGGTTTTGGACATCAGTACAGATGCAACTGCACGTTTGATATCAGCAGTTTCATCGATAACAACCGGAGTGTTGCCCGCGCCTACGCCGATAGCTGGTTTACCGGAGCTGTATGCGGCTTTAACCATGCCCGGACCACCAGTCGCGAGGATCAGGTTGATGTCTGGGTGGTGCATCAGTGCGTTAGACAGCTCAACAGAAGGTTGATCGATCCAGCCGATCAGATCTTTCGGAGCACCGGCAGCGATAGCAGCCTGTAGAACGATATCAGCCGCTTTGTTGGTTGCATCTTTTGCACGCGGGTGCGGGGAGAAGATAATGGCGTTACGGGTCTTCAGGCTGATCAGCGATTTGAAGATAGCAGTTGAAGTCGGGTTAGTGGTCGGAACGATACCGCAAATAATACCGATGGGTTCAGCGATAGTGATGGTACCAAAAGTGTCGTCTTCAGACAGAACACCACAGGTTTTTTCATCTTTATAAGCGTTGTAGATATATTCAGAAGCAAAGTGGTTTTTGATCACTTTATCTTCGACGATACCCATGCCGGATTCGGCAACGGCCATTTTCGCGAGTGGGATTCGAGCATCTGCAGCAGCCAGAGCGGCGGCGCGGAAGATTTTGTCTACTTGCTCTTGAGTGAAACTGGCATATTCACGCTGGGCTTTTTTTACACGCTCTACGAGTGCGTTAAGTTCAGCGACATTAGTAACAGCCATAATGCTCTCCTGATAATGTTAAACTTTTTTAGTAAATCATCTGCTCGAATACGAGAGTATAGTCAGTGCGGTGATGATTTGCTTAACCGATGGAAATCAAAAGATTACTCGCGCTCACACTCACTGTGATTTACTAAAAGAGTTTAAACATTAGAGTTATTATCTCTAATGCGTCACTTCCAGGTGGCGTAAGCAAGATTACTCACTTCTGGGTACTGATTACGTGATCCAAATCAAATTTTTGCAAAGCTGACACCTTTCAGCATGGCTTTTCGCCATTATAGCTAACAGTTAATAAATTGTAGTATGATTTGTTGGCTACATTAGCATGTTTTGCACAACTAGATAACAATAACGAATGATAGCAATTTTAAGTAGTTAGGAGGTGAAAAATGCTGTCAAAAGGCGTATTGTCAGCGCGTCTTTTCAACCTTATTTATGGCTAACATTATCCGGCTTTTGCTTCGGAGCTAACCGTGATTCAGACCCTTTTTGATTTTCCCGTTTACTTCAAATTTTTCATCGGGTTATTTGCGCTGGTCAACCCGGTAGGGATTATTCCCGTCTTTATCAGCATGACCAGTTATCAGACAGCGGCAGCGCGAAACAAAACTAACCTTACAGCCAACCTGTCTGTGGCCATTATCTTGTGGATCTCGCTTTTTCTCGGCGACACGATTCTACAACTTTTTGGTATATCAATTGATTCATTCCGTATCGCCGGTGGCATCCTGGTGGTGACAATAGCGATGTCGATGATCAGCGGCAAGCTTGGTGAGGATAAACAGAACAAGCAAGAAAAATCAGAAACCGCGGTACGTGAAAGCATTGGTGTGGTGCCATTGGCGTTGCCGTTGATGGCGGGGCCAGGGGCGATCAGTTCTACCATCGTCTGGGGTACGCGTTATCACAGCATTAGCTATCTGTTTGGTTTCTTTGTGGCTATTGCATTGTTCGCTTTATGTTGCTGGGGATTGTTCCGCATGGCACCGTGGCTGGTACGAGTTTTACGCCAGACCGGCATCAACGTGATTACGCGTATTATGGGGCTATTGCTGATGGCATTGGGGATTGAATTTATCGTTACTGGTATTAAGGGGATTTTCCCCGGCCTGCTTAATTAATTCCTTTCAAATGAAACGGAGCTGTCATGCTCCGTTTACTTCGTCATTATTTTTACTTTGTTCCTGCGCAGTTATCAAAAGCAAAAGGAATAGGTAAAAATATTCTTCTCAAATTACAGTTAGTTATAAGGATTTCCTTAACTGCTTCTCCTCACCATCATGTTATTTTCGCCACATCATAATCCTGGGCTTGCTGAAGAATAATTGAAATGATATTAGTAATTCCACTGCCTTTGGTAGAGGAAAGTGCTAAATAATAATCAATTGTTAAATTATTGTGCATTTCACTACTGGAACTGTAATCAGAAAAGAGAGACATGCTTAACCAACCTCTATTTGATTGAATTGAAAGATGTTTGTTAAGGCATGGATGCAAGCTATAGATTCTGGTTCGGTCAATAAAAGAGAATTGCTTAACAATTTTGCAAAATGTATTGGCGAGTAAGAACCGCATTTGGTACTTTCCGGGCAACCGCCAGGCGATTCTTTATTGGTAATGAGAATAATTAACAATTAAAGATCGTCGCGAAAGAATAATGTGTCTCGACAGGGGAGACACAGTACGAATCGACATAAGGTGATCGTCTGAATCACCAGAATAAATAAAGTCGGTGATAGTAATACGTAACGATAAAGTAACCTGACAGCAGAAAGTCTCCGAGCCTGTGCAGGGTCCCAATCCGGGATTACACATGCTGGTTAATACCAGTAATTATAATGAGGGAGTCCAAAAAACAATGACCAACATCACCAAGAGAAGTTTAGTAGCAGCTGGCGTTTTGGCTGCGCTTATGGCAGGGAATGTCGCGCTGGCAGCTGATGTACCCGCAGGTGTCACACTGGCGGAAAAACAAACGCTGGTACGTAACAATGGTTCAGAAGTTCAGTCATTAGATCCGCACAAAATTGAAGGTGTTCCGGAGTCTAATATCAGCCGAGACCTGTTTGAAGGCTTACTGGTTAGCGATCTTGACGGCCATCCGGCACCTGGCGTCGCTGAATCCTGGGATAATAAAGACGCGAAAGTCTGGACCTTCCATTTGCGTAAAGATGCGAAATGGTCTGATGGCACGCCAGTCACAGCACAAGACTTTGTGTATAGCTGGCAACGTTCTGTTGATCCAAACACTGCTTCTCCGTATGCCAGTTATCTGCAATATGGGCATATCGCCGGTATTGATGAAATTCTTGAAGGGAAAAAACCGATTACCGATCTCGGCGTGAAAGCTATTGATGATCACACATTAGAAGTCACCTTAAGTGAACCTGTTCCGTACTTCTATAAATTACTTGTTCACCCATCAACTTCACCGGTGCCAAAAGCCGCTATCGAGAAATTCGGCGAAAAATGGACCCAGCCTGGTAATATCGTCACCAACGGTGCCTATACCTTAAAAGATTGGGTCGTAAACGAACGAATCGTTCTTGAACGCAGCCCGACCTACTGGAACAACGCGAAAACCGTTATTAACCAGGTAACCTATTTGCCTATTGCTTCTGAAGTTACCGATGTCAACCGCTACCGTAGTGGTGAAATCGACATGACTTATAACAACATGCCGATCGAATTGTTCCAGAAGCTGAAAAAAGAGATCCCGGACGAAGTTCACGTTGATCCATACCTGTGCACTTACTATTACGAAATTAACAACCAGAAACCGCCATTTAATGACGTGCGTGTGCGTACCGCACTGAAACTGGGTATGGACCGCGATATCATTGTTAATAAAGTGAAAGCGCAGGGCGACATGCCCGCCTATGGTTACACTCCACCATATACTGATGGCGCAAAATTGACTCAGCCGGAATGGTTTGGCTGGAGCCAGGAAAAACGTAACGAAGAAGCGAAAAAACTGCTGGCTGAAGCGGGTTATACCGCAGACAAACCGTTGACCATCAACCTGTTGTATAACACCTCCGATCTGCATAAAAAGCTGGCGATTGCTGCCTCTTCATTGTGGAAGAAAAACATTGGTGTAAACGTCAAACTGGTTAACCAGGAGTGGAAAACGTTCCTCGACACCCGTCACCAGGGCACTTTTGATGTGGCCCGTGCAGGCTGGTGTGCAGACTACAACGAACCAACTTCCTTCCTGAACACCATGCTGTCGAACAGCTCAATGAATACCGCGCATTATAAGAGCCCGGCCTTTGACAGCATTATGGCGGAAACGCTGAAAGTGACTGACGAGGCGCAGCGTACAGCTCTGTACACTAAAGCAGAACAACAGCTGGATAAGGATTCGGCCATTGTTCCTGTTTATTACTACGTGAATGCGCGTTTGGTGAAACCGTGGGTTGGTGGCTATACCGGCAAAGATCCGCTGGATAATATCTACACCCGGAATATGTACATTGTGAAGCACTAATGGCAATACGTGGGGCAGGAGTGTCCTGCTCCACGGTGTCTGATTTTTATCGCATTACAGAAGGCACAGGCCAGAAGGTAGGGCAATGTTAAAATTTATTCTACGTCGCTGTCTGGAAGCGATTCCGACGCTATTTATTCTTATTACTATTTCGTTCTTTATGATGCGCCTCGCGCCGGGCAGTCCTTTTACCGGCGAACGTACTTTACCACCGGAAGTGATGGCCAATATCGAAGCGAAATATCATCTTAATGATCCGATCATGACACAGTATTTCAGCTACCTGAAACAACTGGCGCATGGCGATTTCGGTCCATCGTTTAAGTATAAAGATTATTCGGTCAATGACCTGGTTGCATCCAGTTTTCCCGTTTCTGCCAAACTGGGAGCCGCAGCATTTTTTCTTGCGGTAATACTGGGTGTTAGTGCTGGCGTTATTGCCGCATTAAAGCAAAACACCAAATGGGACTATACCGTGATGGGGCTGGCAATGACCGGGGTTGTTATCCCCAGTTTTGTGGTTGCGCCATTATTAGTCATGATATTTGCGATCATTTTGCATTGGCTGCCGGGCGGTGGCTGGAATGGTGGAGCGCTTAAATTCATGATATTGCCAATGGTGGCGTTATCACTCGCCTATATCGCCAGTATTGCGCGTATTACCCGTGGCTCTATGATTGAGGTTTTACACTCCAACTTTATTCGTACTGCCCGGGCGAAAGGGTTACCTATGCGGCGGATCATTTTACGCCACGCATTAAAACCTGCTCTGTTACCCGTGCTCTCCTATATGGGGCCCGCATTTGTCGGCATTATTACCGGTTCGATGGTCATCGAAACCATTTATGGTTTACCGGGGATTGGGCAATTGTTCGTTAATGGCGCATTGAACCGTGACTATTCCTTAGTGTTAAGTCTGACCATTCTGGTTGGCGCGTTAACCATTTTGTTTAATGCCATTGTCGATGTGCTATATGCGGTTATCGACCCGAAAATCCGTTACTGATACTGGAGCTCGCGATGATGTTAAGTAAGAAAAACAGCGAGACGCTGGAAAATTTCAGTGAAAAGCTGGAGGTCGAAGGGCGCAGCTTGTGGCAGGACGCACGTCGACGTTTTATGCATAACCGTGCGGCGGTTGCCAGTCTGATAGTGCTGGTGCTGATCGCGTTATTTGTAATCCTGGCACCGATGCTTTCGCAGTTTGCCTATGACGATACTGACTGGGCGATGATGTCCAGCGCCCCGGATATGGAGTCCGGTCACTACTTTGGTACTGACTCATCCGGTCGCGACCTGCTTGTGCGCGTTGCGATTGGCGGGCGTATCTCACTCATGGTCGGTGTTGCTGCGGCACTGGTGGCAGTGGTCGTGGGGACACTTTATGGTTCGCTTTCCGGTTATCTGGGCGGTAAAGTGGATTCGGTAATGATGCGTCTGCTGGAAATCCTCAACTCCTTCCCATTCATGTTCTTCGTCATTTTGCTGGTGACCTTTTTCGGTCAAAACATCCTGCTGATTTTCGTGGCGATTGGCATGGTTTCCTGGCTGGATATGGCTCGTATTGTGCGTGGGCAAACCCTGAGTCTGAAGCGCAAAGAGTTTATTGAGGCGGCACAAGTTGGCGGTGTATCGACGCCGGGCATTGTTATTCGCCACATTGTGCCGAACGTACTCGGTGTGGTGGTGGTCTATGCGTCGCTTCTGGTGCCCAGCATGATCCTCTTTGAATCTTTCCTTAGCTTCCTGGGATTAGGTACGCAAGAGCCGTTAAGCAGCTGGGGTGCATTGCTGAGTGATGGCGCGAACTCGATGGAAGTCTCTCCATGGTTACTGTTGTTCCCTGCGGGATTCCTCGTGGTAACGCTGTTTTGTTTCAACTTTATCGGCGATGGCTTGCGTGATGCCCTCGACCCGAAAGATCGTTAAGGAGTGCAGCCATGAGCGTAATTGAAACTGCAACTGTGCCGCTCGCACAACAACAGGCTGACGCACTGCTGAACGTGAAAGATTTGCGTGTCACCTTTAGTACCCCGGATGGCGACGTCACGGCGGTCAATGATTTGAATTTTTCGCTACGTGCCGGAGAAACGCTGGGCATCGTAGGTGAGTCTGGTTCGGGCAAATCGCAAACCGCATTTGCGTTGATGGGCCTGTTGGCTGCCAACGGACGTATTGGCGGATCGGCAACCTTCAATGGGCGTGAAATCCTCAATTTGCCAGAGCGTGAACTCAATAAACTGCGAGCTGAACAAATCTCAATGATTTTTCAGGACCCAATGACTTCGTTGAATCCCTATATGCGCGTCGGTGAGCAGTTGATGGAAGTGCTGATGCTGCATAAGAATATGAGCAAAGCTGAGGCGTTTGAAGAATCGGTGCGGATGCTCGATGCGGTAAAAATGCCGGAAGCGCGTAAACGCATGAAAATGTACCCGCACGAATTTTCTGGCGGCATGCGTCAGCGAGTCATGATTGCGATGGCATTGCTATGTCGACCTAAGCTGCTGATTGCGGATGAACCCACTACTGCGCTGGACGTCACCGTACAGGCGCAGATCATGACGCTATTGAATGAACTGAAGCGGGAATTTAATACCGCCATCATTATGATTACCCACGATCTTGGCGTGGTGGCGGGGATCTGCGACAAAGTGCTGGTAATGTACGCCGGGCGCACGATGGAATATGGCAACGCGCGCGATGTCTTTTATCAACCCGTACATCCTTATTCTATCGGTTTGCTCAACGCGGTGCCGCGTCTCGATGCGGAAGGTGAAACAATGTTGACTATTCCGGGTAATCCGCCAAACCTGCTGCGATTACCGAAAGGTTGCCCGTTCCAGCCACGTTGTCCGCATGCGATGGAAATTTGTAGTAGCGCACCGCCGCTGGAAGAGTTTACGCCTGGCCGTCTGCGTGCTTGCTTTAAACCAGTGGAGGAACTGTTATGAATGCTGTAACCGAAGGAAGAAAAGTCCTCCTCGAAATCGCCGATCTGAAAGTGCACTTTGAAATCAAAGATGGCAAACAGTGGTTCTGGCAACCGCCGAAAACGCTCAAAGCCGTCGATGGTGTAACTCTTCGCCTGTATGAAGGGGAAACATTAGGTGTGGTAGGGGAATCGGGATGCGGGAAGTCCACCTTTGCTCGCGCCATCATTGGCTTGGTTAAAGCGACCGACGGTCATGTGGCCTGGTTAGGTAAAGAGTTGCTGGGCATGAAGCCCGATGAATGGCGTGCCGTACGCAGTGATATTCAGATGATTTTCCAGGATCCGTTGGCATCACTGAACCCGCGTATGACCATCGGCGAGATCATCGCTGAACCACTGCGTACTTATCATCCGAAAATGTCACGCCAGGAAGTTCGTGAGCGCGTGAAGGCGATGATGCTGAAAGTCGGTTTGTTGCCTAATCTGATTAACCGCTATCCGCATGAGTTCTCCGGTGGGCAGTGCCAGCGTATCGGGATTGCTCGTGCTCTTATTCTTGAACCGAAGCTGATTATCTGTGATGAGCCGGTGTCGGCGCTGGACGTGTCAATTCAGGCGCAGGTGGTCAACCTGCTCCAGCAGTTGCAACGTGAGATGGGATTGTCATTAATTTTTATCGCTCACGACCTGGCCGTGGTAAAACACATTTCCGATCGTGTGCTGGTGATGTATCTCGGCCATGCGGTAGAACTGGGGACCTATGATGAGGTCTACCACAATCCGCTACATCCTTACACCAGGGCATTGATGTCGGCAGTCCCCATACCTGATCCGGATCTGGAGAAGAACAAAACCATCCAGTTACTGGAAGGGGAATTACCGTCGCCGATCAACCCGCCTTCCGGTTGTGTTTTCCGTACCCGTTGTCCGATTGCCGGTCCGGAGTGCGCCAAAACACGTCCTGTGCTGGAAGGGAGTTTCAGACACGCCGTTTCTTGCCTGAAAGTCGATCCGCTTTAAAAGCAATAAGGGCTGACAGTTGTCAGCCCTTATTCACGCCAAAAGCGATTATTTATTCCCGCCAGATGATATGGCAAAGTTTGTGATCTTTTTCGCGGCATAACAGAATGCGCGCGAAAACATCGTTGATTTCACCATCTTCACTGTCCGCCAGACCAATCACCACTTCGGCAAAAAAGTCCGGGTTCAAATCGAAATCAACATGTTCCTGCCAGTCTTCCGCCGGATCGAATAACTCCGCGCCGCCGCGCTCTTCAAACTGAAGATTGAACAGCAGAACATCAGCTGGATCGAGATTGTCGGCAGCCAGTTCGAGAAAAATATCGTAGGCCTGCTCAAGCGTTTCATCTTCAGTCAGGCGATTGTTTAGATCCATATCCATAGTCACTACCTGTTTAACCTCTGTTGGCGACGTTTTACAGCAACGGGCTGAAGAAGTAAAACAGTCGCTCGGCGACACGTTGCCATAATGGACGTTTTAGCCATAAACGGGCATCGAGCAGACGAGAACGCGAAATATAATCGTCCTGAACGGCGGCGAGGTCTGCACCAAAACCTTTATCGTCGATTGCCAGGGTAATCTCGAAATTTAGCCACAGACTACGCATATCAAGGTTAACGGTGCCAACCAGACTTAGTTCACCATCGACCAGCACGCTCTTGGTATGCAGTAACCCGCCTTCAAACTGATAAATTTTAACCCCAGCAGCCAGCAGTTCTGTAAAGAATGCGCGACTGGCCCAGCCGACCAGCATCGAGTCATTTTTTCGCGGAAGGATAATACTGACATCCACCCCGCGCTGCGCCGCCGTGCAAATCGCATGAAGTAAATCATCGCTTGGCACAAAATAGGGCGTTGTCATGATCAAATATTCACGAGCCGAATAAGCAGCAGTCAATAATGCCTGGTGAATGAGATCTTCCGGAAAGCCGGGGCCAGAAGCAATTGTGTGAATGGTGTGACCGCTGGCCTGCTCAAACGGCATAATATTGACATCTGGTGGCGGCGGCAGAATACGTTTCCCGGTTTCAATCTCCCAGTCGCAGGAATAAATAATCCCCATCGCGGTGGCGATGGGGCCTTCCATACGCGCCATCAGATCAATCCATTGCCCTACGCCCGCATCTTGTTTGAAGTAGCGAGGGTCGACCATATTCATGCTGCCGGTGTACGCGATGTAATTATCGATCATGATCATCTTGCGATGTTGGCGCAGGTCCATACGGCGTAAAAACACACGCATCAGATTGACCTTTAAGGCTTCGACAACTTCAATACCGGCATTACGCATTAGCTCGGGCCACGGGCTGCGGAAAAAAGCCACACTCCCGGCGGAGTCGAGCATCAATCGGCAATGAATACCACGCCGTGCAGCGGCCATTAATGATTCAGCCACCTGGTCCGCCATGCCGCCGGGCTGCCAGATATAAAACACCATCTCAATATTATGGCGCGCGAGCTGGATGTCGCGGATTAACGCCTGCATCACATCATCTGACTCGGTCATCAGTTGTAGCTGATTCCCTTTGACCCCAGCGATCCCCTGACGACGCTCGCAAAGCTTGAATAATGGCGCAGCGACACTGCTATTTTCTTCGGCGAAGATATGCTTACAGGCTTTAAGGTCGTTAAGCCATTTTGCGGTGGAAGGCCACATCGCTCTGGCGCGCTCAGCGCGGCGTTTGCCTAAATGGAGCTCGCCAACGGCAAGATAGGCAATAATTCCGACTAACGGCAGAATGTAAATAATCAACAGCCAGGCCATCGCGGAGGGAACTGCGCGTCGTTTCATTAGAATGCGTAAAGTTACGCCTGCAATGAGCAACCAGTATCCCAGAATGGCCAACCAACTCACCAACGTATAAACGGTTGTCATAGATTAGAAATCCTTTTGAAAGCGCATTGTTATGAGTTTACGCATATGGATTCATCTGGCAAATAAAAACGCGGGAAAAGCACTGGTCAGCGTCAGGGGCGGGGGTATAATGACCATTCTGTTGTTGCATAGAGTAGTTAACATGAAGCGGAGTAGAACGGAAGTGGGGCGCTGGCGCATGCAGCGTCAGGCTAGCCGACGTAAATCGCGTTGGCTTGAGGGGCAGTCGCGCCGAAATATGCGTATCCACAGCATCAGGAAGTGCATTCTAAACAAACAGCGTAACTCGTTATTGTTTGCGATCTACAATATCTAAATGTACTGGGCACCATTGCGGTGCCCAATAAGTTTACTCTTCCGTCTTTAAACTCTATTTTTGCGCCGATTCTTTACTGTCAGCTTTCGTTTCTTGTTCATCGTTATCGCTGAAAATGCCATGACCGGAGTTCAACAACATTGAAACGAGCATATCATTATTAATCTCTTCACCATTTAAAACTCGCGCCAGAATTTCGCTGCCAAACAGTTGTGGTGAGAGGATGATATCCGGATGTACCATCTTAATCTTATTCAGGTTTTTGCTATCACTGACGGCGAGAACTGTTTTGACATCACTGCTCATATCTTTTGCCGAGAGTACAACAAACGCGTTATCTGCATCGTTATCACTCAGCGCCAGAATGGCCCGGCAACGATCGATTCCCGCTTTCTTTAACACTGAACTGTCATTACTGTCACCGGGGATAACATCGGCGTTATCGCCTAAGCGTTGCTCAAGTTGCTTGATATCATCTTCAGGCAAGTTGCTGATAACCGTTACGTTTTGTCCGCGTTGATTCAGTTGCAGAATCGTATTGATGGCGAGAATCGAATGTCCGCAAACAATAAAATGATCTTTACGATGCATTGTATGATTGTTTCCTTTTACAAGTTTGTTGAATCCCCCGCGGATAAGCGGACCAAAAATTGAGGTCATAGATGTGGCAAAAACGGTAATGCCGGAAATAATGACCGAAATAGTGAACAATCGTGCTGATTCAGAAACAGGGACAATATCGCCATAGCCGACGGTTGACATGGTTTCTATCGAAAAATAGAACGCGGTCATCAAACTTTCTATTCGCGGATTAAAACCTTCGCTTAAATAAAGCGCACCGTAAGTGGAGTAAAACAGTAACGTCGTGAAACTAATAAATGCGAAAATTGTCCCGGCTGCTGCGCTACTGTGGGAGAAGTCTTTGCGCAGTATCAGCAAAAACACCAGCGTAAAAATGCAAAATCCAATACTAAATTTCAGCCAGGGATAAAAATGCAGAGTGTAAATTAGCGCTATCAACAACAAAATGATACTGATTGCCCATGCGAGCTTTGCCCGGAACAGTAAGCCAATGGAGTTCAGGACAAGAAATACGCCGAGCATAAATAGTGGGGCGTTTGCCAGCAAGGAGAGATCCAGCTCTGAAAATGCTTTGATATGGAAAATATCAAGCAAATTGACCGACATACCATAGATTGTTTTAAAAATAAGCAATCCATTTAAAAAGACGGCCAGCGCGAGAATGTCGTGCCGTAGGGTCACCCATAACTTTGTTGCTGTTTGTTTGAATGTAGTCCAGTGACTCACTGATACCTCTGTAACCACAATTTTGTTTAATTATCTCAACGTGCACATTTTCTGAACATACATGCAGCGCGTGAATGTGTTAAACAATAGTAGATGACTTTATCCGCAGTAATCAAAGGTTTTGAGTGAGCAACTCTGCGTCAGGAAAGGGCATTTTCCTGAATATGTTCACATCATATAAAGAAATACAGATAAAGTTATTATCTGCTTGTGGTGGTGAATGCACTGACCGACCTATAAGGAAAGGCCAAACAAGAACACGGTTGCAAAAACCGTGCCCTTAAATATTGAATTTCTATTCAGAACACTTTCTTAAATGGTTTCACTGAAACGTGTTCATAGACTCCTGCCGCTACGTACGGGTCAGCATCGGCCCAAGCCTGAGCTGCTTCCAGCGACTCAAATTCAGCAATAACGGTTGAGCCAGTAAATCCCGCAGCCCCTGGATCGTTACTGTCTACCGCTGGCATTGGACCGGCGGTCAACAAACGACCTTCATCATGCAGTAACTGTAAACGTGCTAAATGTGCCGGACGAACGGAAAGGCGTTTTTCGAGGCTATCAGCTTTGTCTTGAGCGTAAATAACATACAACACAGGCACAACTCCTTGTTCGGGAAAGTTGTAAAGTACGTTATTTGAAAGGGCGAAGATCTGCAACGGAAAGATGATGTCTTTGTTAAGACCATGCATAAAGTAAGGTCAATTACGCCAAAAATGACATTTTCACTGATCCTGATCGTCTTGCCTTATTGAATATGATTGCTATTTGCATTTAAAATCGGGGCCTGGTTTTTCTACTGAAATGATTATGACTTCAATGACCCTTGATTTACCTCGCCGCTTCCCCTGGCCGACGTTACTTTCGGTCTGCATTCATGGTGCTGTTGTGGCGGGTTTGCTCTATACCTCGGTACATCAGGTTATTGAACTACCTGCGCCTGCGCAGCCGATTTCTGTCACGATGGTTGCGCCTGCTGATCTTGAACCGCCACAAGCCGTTCAGCCACCACCGGAGCCGGTGGTAGAGCCAGAACCGGAACCTGAGCCGATCCCTGAACCGCCAAAAGAAGCTCCGGTGGTCATTGAAAAGCCGAAGCCGAAACCTAAGCCAAAACCGAAGCCGGTGAAAAAGGTGGAGCAGCCAAAACGCGATGTCAAACCCGTAGAGTCGCGTCCGGCATCACCGTTTGAAAATACGGCACCCGCGCGCCCGACATCAAGTACGGCAACGGCTGCAACCAGCAAGCCGGTTACCAGTGTGGCTTCAGGACCACGCGCATTAAGCCGTAATCAGCCGCAGTATCCGGCACGAGCACAGGCATTGCGCATTGAAGGGCAGGTTAAAGTTAAATTTGATGTCACGCCAGATGGTCGCGTGGATAACGTACAAATCCTCTCAGCCAAGCCTGCAAACATGTTTGAGCGTGAGGTGAAAAATGCGATGCGCAGATGGCGTTATGAGCCGGGTAAGCCAGGCAGTGGGATTGTGGTGAATATCCTGTTTAAAATTAACGGCACTACCGAAATTCAGTAAGCATAAAGTCAAAAGCCTCCGACCGGAGGCTTTTGATTATTACTCAACGGGTAAGGCGCGAGGTTTTCCTTCGGGATCAACCGCGACATACTTAAATAATGCTTCTGTTGCTTTATAGCGTTGCCCGATTGGTTCAGACGCCACTTTTTTCACCCACACTTCAATATTAATGCTGACTGATGTCGTCCCTTTCTGGACACAGCGTGCATAGCAGCACACCACATCGCCGACCGCAACCGGCCGTAAGAAAGTCATTCCTTCAACCCGCACGGTCACTACACGACCATGGGCAATTTCTTTCGCCAGAATAGCGCCGCCAATATCCATTTGTGACATTAACCAACCACCAAAGATGTCACCATTGGCATTGGTATCGGCGGGCATGGCTAAAGTACGTAAAACAAGATCGCCCTGAGGGACGTTATGTGTTGTAGACATGGTAAAACCGACTTAAAAGGAAAATCACAGGCGCGATGCTACTATGATTTTCCTGAGGAGAACAGAGGAGATACAGCGCCAGCCCCGAGGGACTGGCAGTCTGGTTAGGATTTATCTTCCTGCGGCATGTGGCGGTAGATATAGATACCGCTTAACAATGTGAAGATTAAGGTAAGGGCGGTCAGGCCAAAGACTTTAAAGTTGACCCAAATATTTTGCGGCAGCCAGAATGCGATGTAGATGTTTGCCAGGCCGCAAAGGATAAAGAAAACAGCCCAGGCCAGATTCAGCTTCGACCATACCGATTGCGGCAGGGTGAGTTCTTTACCCAGCATCCGCTGAATTAGCGGCTTTTTCATCACCCATTGGCTGACTAACAGGGCACCCGCAAACAGGGCATAAATGACAGTAACCTTCCATTTAATAAACTCATCATTGTGGAAGAACAGCGTTAAGCCACCGAAGACGACCACCAGAACAAAAGTGATCAGGGCCATCTTCTCAACCTTACGAAAGCGAACCCAGCTATATATAAGCACAATCGCCGTGGCGACGATGAGCGCCGCAGTAGCCGCATAGATGTCATAAATCTTGTAAAACGCGAAAAAGACAACCAGCGGTAAAAAATCAAGAAACTGCTTCATTTTACGATTCCGTAATCAAATGCTTAAGGTTATTGGCGAATCAACATATACAGGCGGAACAGATAGATGAGCAATACGGCTGAAATCAGGTTGCTCAAGGTGTTCGCCAGTACGGCACCAATTTCCGGGGTTAATGCGGCAAAAGAAGAGGCAAAAAGCAGCAACAGTGTTTTTGCCAGCAACCAGCTCAGTACTGCGGGTGCCACCAGACGCATATTCGCCCATGTCAGCCGCATACTGCTACGCATCGAGGCAAAAACGCCCATTTTGTCCTGTACCAGCATCACCGGTGCCAGAGCCAGTAAAATGGCCATGATAATTCCCGGAACGACCACCAGCATGATGCCAATCTGTACTAAAAGGGTAGTCAGAAAAATCAGAATAAATAACTTTGGCAATATCGGCGCACTGGCACCAATAGCTCGCAGCGCACTGACTCTCTGACCCGCAGACACCAGCTGGATAATTAATATTACGCCCCCGGCGAGAATGGCGTTACCGATTAATCCTGAAAAAGTGGACGCCGCTGAAGCCTGCAGCAAAATTTGTTGCTGTTCCGGTGACATATTCTGAACCAGGTCGAACAACCCACTACTGCCGCTAACGGGTACGCCGTCATTGAGCTGCGCAAGCTGTGCATCACTGGGTGAGAAAACATGCCCTAACACCACTGTGATAAACGCACATAGCAACGATATCAACAGAATGGTCATAAATTGATTACGGAAGAAATTTCCGGTGTCACGGTATACGGACTGCGCCGTGATAGACATGCACTCTCCTTGAGTTTTATGCAGGTGTTAATTAGCGGGCAATTGTACCCTGGTTAAGCCCCGGGTGGCAGCATCAGGTCTTGTATGGAAAAGCATATCTTTGTAAAGCGGAGGTAATTGCTGGCCTTCAGGCGTGGGTAAACCGCTGCAAGTGGCGAGCGAGTTAATATTTGCGTAGCGAAAATATTTAAAAATTGATTTAAATCACATTAACCAGGATTTTCAATGCAACTTCTAAATTAATCCAGATCAATAAATGGTGAATTACCATATGTAATGTGATCTGTGTAGGATCATTTGTTACCCCAATGTGGGTATATTCGTCACGTTTTTATAACCATAACGACGGAGCGGATATGAAAAAGTTAACAGTGGCGGCTTTGGCAGTAGCAACTCTTCTCTCTGGCAGTGCCTTTGCGCATGAAGCCGGCGAATTTTTTATGCGTGCAGGTTCTGCAACCGTACGTCCAACAGAAGGTGCTGGTGGTACGTTAGGAAGTCTGGGTGGATTCAGCGTGACCAATAACACTCAACTGGGCCTGACGTTTACTTATATGGCGACCGACAACATTGGTGTGGAATTACTGGCAGCAACGCCGTTCCGCCATAAAATCGGCACCCGGGCGACCGGCGATATTGCAACCGTTCATCATCTGCCGCCAACACTGATGGCGCAGTGGTATTTTGGTGATGCCAGCAGCAAATTCCGTCCTTACGTTGGTGCAGGTATTAACTACACCACCTTCTTTGATAATGGATTTAACGATCATGGCAAAGAGGCGGGGCTTTCCGATCTCAGTCTGAAAGACTCCTGGGGAGCTGCCGGGCAGGTGGGGGTTGATTATCTGATTAACCGTGACTGGTTGGTTAACATGTCAGTCTGGTACATGGATATTGATACCACTGCCAATTATAAACTGGGCGGTGCACAGCAACACGATAGCGTACGCCTCGATCCGTGGGTGTTTATGTTCTCAGCAGGATATCGTTTTTAATTCCGCACAAAAATGACCCCGTAATTACGGGGTCAATAAGGACATGGTATAAAGGGTATTATTTCTTCGCTTCTACGCCATCAGTTTCAGAGCGAATTAAGAATTTCTCAGTTGTTTGCGGAATATGCTGAATTAGCCAGTCGGCCATGTGCTTTTCCTCATTTAAAATCGCTTCGATGGTTGGAATTGAAGCTGTATCACCGGCATTTTTTGCTGCTGCTAAGAGTGAGGTATAACAGGCGATTTCAAATTGCTCGAAGACATATCCGCTAATAGAGCCTTTGACTATTTCATCAGAAGGGAATATACCACCGATTGACTGCCCAAGTGCAGCCATTTTACTCATGGAATCTTTAATGACTGAACGTGAAATGTCATTACGATCAAGAATAGTTTCCAGTTGAACAATCTGGTTTTTGGTTTCACTAAGATGTTGTTCAATACGAGCGCGTAGTTCAGGATAATTATCTATACGACTGGCCATGGATTCAAGCATTGATTCGGCTTGCTTTTCCATTGCGTGGGCGTCACGTAACCAGTCATGATAATGTTCAATACGATTCATGAAAATGTCCTCTTTATAAAATGACTAAAAGTTAAAGTTCATATTTCAGGCTTTATTTTCGGCTTTCTTATTTACGTTATTAAGGGCCAGATCAGTCAATTTGATGTCGGTGGCCTTTTCTTCTTCCAGGGTATCTTTCAGAAGCTTCGCTGCTTTACGATAACCTAATTGTTCAGCCAGCGTCGCTAATGTCCCGTAACTGGCAATCTCATAATGCTCGACTTTCTGTGCTGCGGCAATCAGTGCGGCATCACGCACTTCGTTTTTCTCGGTACTTTCGATGACCTCATCAGCTTCTTCAATAAGACCTTCCATTGCCACACATTTCATGCGCTTAATTTTCAGATTCGATTCTGATTCCACAATTTGATCAATACGTTCAATCTGTCCATGTGTTTCCTCGAGGTGCGCATGAAAAGCCTGACTTAATTTTTCGTTTGATGTTGCTCTTGCGAGTTTTGCCAGCGCCCGGGTTAATTGTTTTTCTGCGCTGTATGTATCTGAAAGCAGGTGAATAGTTTCATTAATATGAGTGTTGTGTGTCGACACTCATTAAAATTAGTTGTTAATGAGAATTAGTCAAATTAAGCGTAACGAGAAGAAAGTGGAAAAATATATTTTGAGGAACGTTCTGGATGTATTAACAATTGCCTGAGGAATAAGTGACTTAGAGAAAATTATTGATTTTACTGGTGTTATGTTGCGAGATTAATTTGTTTGATTATATTACTGTTGGGCGGAAAAAAGACGTAAGTTGACGTTCGACAGGGGTAAGCGAAACGGTAAAAAGATAAATAATAAATGAATTTAGGATTTTTCCGGCTTCGTTAAAGAAAGTTAAAATGCCGCCAGCGGAACTGGCGGCTGCGGAATTAACTGCGCGTCGCCGCTTTCATCGGTTGTACAAAAGCTTTCAGTGCCGCCAGCATTTTCTCTGGCTCATTAATATGTTGCTCGATGATTTTAACGATGGCCGAACCAGAAATCGCGCCCGCAGCTCCTGCATCAATCGCGGCTTTTACCTGATCCGGGGCGGAAATACCAAATCCCTGCAATGGAGGCGCAGCGTTGTACTCTTTCAGCTTCGCAACCAGATGATTGAGGGGTAACGCGGCGCGGTTTTCTGCGCCGGTCACGCCCGCTCGCGACAGCAAATAGGTGTAACCACGACCGTAAGAGGCTATCTGGCGCAGCAAATCATCGTCGGCATTCGGCGGGCAAATAAAGATAGGTGCGACATTATGACGCAACGCGGCCTGGCGGAAGGGCGCGGACTCTTCCACGGGCACATCGGCAACCAGCACCGAATCGACGCCGACTTTCTCGCACTCGGCATAAAACTCATCAATGCCTTTGTTAAACACCAGGTTGGCATACATCAAAAGGCCGATGGGAATGGTCGGGTGCTTCTGGCGAATGAGTGCCAGCATCTCAAAGCACTGCGCCGGGGTTACTCCCGCCGCAAAAGCACGCAGTGTGGCGTTTTGAATCGTCGGGCCATCCGCCAGTGGGTCGGAGAAGGGGATGCCTAACTCCAGCGCGTCAGCACCGGCTTCAATTAGCGTATCGATAATTTTCAACGACTGCTCAATGCCCGGATCACCGAGGGTGACGAAAGGAACGAATGCGCCTTCTTTGCGCTCCTTCAACTGGGCAAACAGAGATTCGTAGCGTTCCATCAGATTTCCCCTCGTGCTTTCAAAATATCGTGAACGGTGAAGATGTCTTTATCGCCGCGACCGGAAAGGTTAACCACCAGTAGCTGCTCTTTTTCCGGATTTTCGCGCATCATTTTCAGCGCATGGGCCAGGGCGTGGGAGGATTCCAGCGCCGGGATGATCCCTTCATGCAGGCAAAGCGTTTTAAAGGCTTCCAGGGCTTCATCGTCGGTAATAGACACGTAATCAGCGCGTCCAGTGCTGTTGAGATACGCATGTTGCGGGCCGACGGACGGGAAATCCAGCCCGGCAGAAATGGAGTAAGACTCTTCAATTTGCCCGTCTTCGGTTTGCATCATCGGCGCTTTCATACCGAAATAGATGCCCACGCGACCATGTTTTAACGGTGCGCCGTGCTCGCCAGTTTCGATACCGTGGCCGCCAGGCTCCACACCAATCAGGCCGACGTCGGTTTCGTTGATGAAATCTGCAAACATACCGATGGCATTCGAACCACCGCCAACACAGGCGATAACGGCATCCGGCAGGCGACCTTCTCTTTCCAGAATCTGCGCTTTCGTTTCTTCGCCAATCATCCGCTGAAACTCACGCACAATGGTCGGGTAAGGATGCGGGCCAGCTGCGGTACCCAGCATATAGTGCGCGGTTTCATAACTGCCGGACCAGTCGCGTAGCGCCTCATTACAGGCATCTTTCAGGGTCGCGGAACCGCTATGTACCGGGATCACTTCCGCACCCATTAAGCGCATCCGGAAAACGTTGGGCGACTGGCGTTCAACGTCTTTGGCACCCATATAAATTCGGCATTTCAGGCCGAGCAGGGCGCTGGCAAGGGCCGACGCCACGCCATGCTGACCGGCACCGGTTTCGGCAATAATTTCAGTTTTACCCATCCGCTTCGCCAGTAAAGCCTGACCGAGCACCTGGTTAGTTTTATGCGCGCCGCCGTGCAGCAAATCTTCGCGCTTCAGATACAGCGTGGTGTTCGTCCCGGCTGTAATGTTCTGGCATTTGGTCAGCGCGGTTGGACGCCCGGCATAGTTTTTCAGCAGGTCGTTGAACTGAGCCTGAAATTCAGGATCTTTTTGCGCGCTGACAAAAGCTTCTTCCAGCTGGCGCAGAGCAGGCATCAGGATTTGTGGCACGTACATGCCGCCAAACTCACCAAAATAGGGGTTAAGTAATGTTGTCATTGTTCCTTTCCTTAATATGCGCGCAGCGTCTGGAAAACCGAGGCCAAAAGACGTGCGTCTTTGATACCCGGTTGCGACTCTACAGCAGAATTAAAATCAAGCCCGGCGCAGCCGGTTTGTGCCGCTTCCACGCAGTTATCTGCGCCTAAGCCCCCCGCCAGCAGAACGTTGCCAAGCGATTGACCATTTAATAGTGACCAGTCGAAACGTTGTCCGCTCCCGCCCTGACCGTTGTCGAATACATATTTATCGATGTGCTGAAAATCGCGCGCGGGAAGAGTTTCACCGACACTTAAAGCCTTCCAGATGGCGACGTGTGCTGGCAGAGCCTCACGCAGATTGTCGATATACAGCTGATCTTCATTACCATGCAGTTGCACTGCCGCCAGCGATAACACCTTAGCTTTGTCCGCCACATCGGCAATATCGTGATTGCGGAACACGCCAACATACTGCAACGGTGCTGCAGCCATCACTTCCTGCGCCTGTTCAACGTTGACGCAACGCGGTGATGTCGCAACAAAAATCAACCCACCGTAAATCGCGCCCGCGTCATAAGCTGCTTTAGCATCTTGCCCACGTGTCAGGCCACATACTTTATTCTCACCCAGCAACACCCGACGCACGGCGGCGTTCAAATCGTCATGGGCCATCAACGCCGAACCAATCAGAAAGCCGTTAGCGAAGTGGCTTAACTCGCGCACCTGAGCGTAAGTATTGATGCCGGATTCGCTGATTACCGTCACGTTGTGCCCCAGTTTCGGCGCAAGCTCGCGGGTACGGTTGAGATCAATCGACAAATCGCGCAGATCGCGGTTGTTGATGCCAACGACCTTTGCCCCCAATGCAATGGCGCGCTCCAGTTCCTCTTCATTACTGACTTCGGTCAGCACACCCATCTCCAGACTGTGGGCGACGGCTGCAAGCTGGCGATATTGTTCGTCATCCAGTACTGAAAGCATTAATAAGCAGGCATCGGCCTGGTAATAGCGCGCCAGATAGATCTGGTAAGGATCGATAATGAAGTCTTTACATAAAATCGGCTGCGGGGCGATTTGGCTGACGATGGGGAGGAAATCAAAGCTCCCCTGAAAATATTTCTCATCAGTCAGCACTGAAATTGCCGAAGCGTAATGTTTATAAATGGCGGCAATGCGTGCCGGATCGAAATCATCACGGATCACGCCTTTTGACGGCGACGCTTTTTTACACTCCAGAATAAACGCCGTGCGTGCGCCCTGAAGTGCATCATAAAAATGTCGCGTGCTCGGCTGAACCTCATTCTGAAAACTGGCCAGCGGTTGCTGCTCTTTGCGGGTTTCTACCCAAATCGCCTTGTCTGCGACGATTTTCGCTAAAACGGTTTGCATCATTTACCCTCGTGCCGCCAGTGCGGTGACTCTGTCGTAAGCGGAACCACTGCGCAGTACCTCAAGAACGGTTTGCGCATTGGCTTGCAGATCTTCATGGCCATGCAGGCGCATTAACATGGCGACATTCGCCGCGACGGCTGCTTCATGGGCGGCGTCGCCTTTACCTTGTAACAAGCGTGTTAAAATGTCACGGTTTTCTTCCGGTGTTCCGCCTGCCAATTGCTCCTGGTGGTAGGGTGTCAGGCCAAAATCTTCAGCGGTCAATTGATAGCTCTTAATTTCGCCGTCATGTAGTTCGGCAACGATTGTCGGCGCGTGTAATGAAACTTCATCCATCCCGCCGCTGTGCACCACTGCCGCGCGTTGATACCCCAGCACGCGCAAGGTTTCGGCAATCGGCAGCACCAGTTCCGGACTATAAACACCAATTAGCGCCAGCGGCGGATGCGCCGGGTTAATCAATGGTCCCAGCACGTTGAACAGAGTGCGGGTTTTCAGTTGCTGGCGAACCGGCATCGCATGGCGGAATCCGGTGTGATACTTCGGCGCAAAGAGGAAACAGACGCCTAACTCATCCAGCGCCTGGCGCGATTTATCGGCGTTCATATCAAGATTAATACCGAACGCCGCCAGCAGATCCGACGAGCCGGATTTACTGGAGACGCTACGGTTGCCGTGTTTCGCCACTTTCAGCCCGCAGGCCGCGGCGACAAACGCACTGGCGGTAGAAATATTGATGCTGTTGCTGCCGTCACCGCCAGTACCGACGATATCGGCAAACAGATAATCCGGGCGCGGGAATGGCGCGGCGTTTTCCAGTAGCGCGGTTGCTGCCCCGGCGATCTCGTTCGGGTGTTCACCGCGAATTTTCATGCTCACCAGCGCCGCCGCCAGTTGTTCCGGCTTCAGCTCGCCACGTACCACCGCTGAAAACAGCTGGTGGCTTTCTTGTTGGCTAAGCGTCTGTGCCTGATACAGTTTTTCCAGAATCGGTTGCAGCGTGTTGGTTGGCTCTAGTTTCTGCTGCGCCCAGGCCAGCGTTTGTTCCAGCAGGCGAGCGCCCTGGGTAGTAAGAATGGATTCCGGATGGAACTGGAATCCACAAACGCGATCTGCATCGTGACGCACCGCCATCACCATGCCATTAAAATGGGCGTTGATGGTTAAACCGGCCGGAATGTTACTGCCAACCAGCGAGTGATAACGCGCCACTGGCAGCGGGTTTGTTAATCCGGCAAACATCGCCTGACCGTCATGTTCAATGCTCGACGCTTTACCGTGAAGAATTTCGCCCGCCTGACCGACATAGCCCCCGTAAGCTTCGACAATCGCCTGATGTCCGAGGCAAATGCCAATAATTGGCAGCTTGCCACGCAAGCGGGTGAGGAGTTCCGGCATACAACCGGCTTCGTTCGGCACACCGGGGCCAGGAGAAAGCATCAGCACCGGATTGCTCATCGTCGCCAGGCGTTCAATTAAGGTCTGCGCCGGAATATGGTTGCGGTAAATCACCACGTTATGACCATTGCTGCGCAACTGATCTGCCAGGTTGTACGTAAAAGAGTCGATATTATCGAGCAGCAGAATGTCAGCCATTAGAACGTCTCCTGTGCATGATGCGCGGTGGCAATAGCGCGCAGTACAGCGCGGGCTTTATTACGAGTTTCGTCGGCTTCCGACTGCGGAACAGAATCAAGGACTACGCCAGCACCGGCTTGCACGGTGGCGATACCGTTTTCCACCAGCGCCGAGCGGATCACAATGCAGGTGTCGAGATCGCCATGCGCGGTAAAATAACCTACCGCGCCGCCGTAGCTGCCGCGTCGACGACCTTCTGCTTCGGCAATTAACTGCATAGCGCGTACTTTCGGTGCACCGCTTAACGTCCCCATATTCATACAGGCGCGGTAAGCGTGCAGGGCGTCGAGATCGTGGCGCAGCTCACCAACAACGCGGGAGACTAGGTGCATCACGTAAGAGTAACGGTCAACTTTGGTGAGATCGGCGACGTAGCGGCTGCCGGGTGTGCAAATGCGTGCCAGGTCATTACGGGCGAGATCCACCAGCATCAGATGTTCAGAAAGCTCTTTATGATCGGTACGCATCTCCAGTTCGATGCGGCTGTCGAGGTCTCTGTCCAGCGAACCATCGGCACGACGACCGCGTGGACGTGTTCCGGCAATCGGGTAAATCTCAATCTGGCGGCTGGTGGCGTCATACTTGAGCGAACTTTCCGGCGACGCGCCAAACAGGGTGAAATCATTATCCTGCATAAAAAACATGTACGGGCTGGGATTACTCTTTTTCAGCACGTAATAGGCTGCCAGCGGTGACGGGCAGGGCAGAGAGAAACGGCGAGATGGCACCACCTGGAAAATTTCTCCGGCGCGAATCGCTTTTTGCAACAAACGCACTACGCCACCGAACTCTTCATCGCTCTGGTTACATTCACAACGCATATGCGGCACGGAAACCACCGGCAGCGGCGGCGCGGCTTCGGTCAGTTGCTGACGTAGTTCGTTCAGGCGAGCAGTGAGACGTTGTTTTTCTTCTTCATTCGGAGCAAACAGGCTGGCCTGAATACGAGTGCTTTTTTTCTGATGGTCAATCACCATCAGCGTTTCAGCGAGATAAAAACAGAAATCAGGGCAGCTATTTTCCGCTGACAGTTGCGGTAAATTTTCAAATCCCGCCACAAGGTCATAAGAGAACAGGCCGCCGAAGAACATTGCTTCTCGTTCTTCCTTCGGTACATTCAACAGATTCTGTAATAAGCGGAAAGCGTCAAAAACCGAAAGGGAGCATAAGCGGGCGTCTTCATCCAGCAGTGGACTGACAGGCGGGAAGCGCAGTACGCGGCAGTTTGGTGATTGTTCATTTTCCACACCCGCAGGCAAGGCGTTATCCAGTAGTGTCAACAGGGCTTCTCCATTGCCGGAAAGCGCCTGGATTGTGACAGTGTCACTTAATGCTGTAATGCGCAGCGCACTGTCTACCAGCAGCAGGCTTTTTAAATCATCTTTGCTGTCGATATCTGCGGATTCCAGCAGCAGCGTTGCCGGACGATCCCCACACAACTGGTGAAAAAGCGCAGTCGGGTTGTCGCGATAAGCGCCTTCGCAGGTTAGCAGTTCGAGAGTCGGTTTTTGTGTTTGCATTGTTATTCTCTAATTTTGTTCAAAAAAAAGCCCGCTCATTAGGCGGGCTGGGTATCTGATTGCTTTACGCATGGTGAATACACTGCCCGTTTCAGGAAGTGCGCCACCAACCTTTCAGTACGAAAATTGCTTTCATTGTCGATACCCTTTTTACGTGAACTTGCGTACTAGTTAACTAGTTCGATGATTAATTGTCAACAGCTCATTTCAGAATATTTGCCAGAACCGTTATGATGTCGGCGCAAAAAATATTATCCAGAACGGGAGTGCGCCTTGAGCGACACGAATTACGCAGTGATTTACGACCTGCACAGCCATACCACAGCTTCCGATGGCTGCCTGACGCCAGAAGCATTGGTGCACCGTGCAGTCGAGATGCGCGTCGGCACCCTGGCGATCACCGACCATGACACCACAGCTGCAATTGCACCAGCAAGAGAGGAAATTTCACGTTCGGGACTGGCGCTGAATCTTATTCCTGGTGTGGAAATTTCCACGGTCTGGGAAAATCATGAAATTCATATTGTCGGGCTGAATATTGATATTACTCATCCGCTAATGTGTGAGTTCCTCGCGCAGCAGACAGAACGGCGCAATCAGCGGGCGCAGCTGATTGCCGAAAGACTTGAAAAAGCGCAAATACCTGGGGCACTGGAAGGCGCGCAACGACTGGCGCAGGGCGGTGCGGTGACGCGCGGTCATTTTGCGCGTTTCCTTGTGGAGTGCGGAAAAGCCAGTTCAATGGCGGATGTCTTTAAAAAGTATCTGGCGCGCGGGAAAACCGGATACGTTCCGCCACAGTGGTGTACAATAGAGCAATCTATTGATGTCATTCATCATTCTGGCGGTAAGGCGGTGCTAGCCCATCCTGGGCGGTACAATCTTAGTGCTAAATGGCTGAAAAGATTGGTTGCGCATTTTGCCGAACACCACGGCGACGCGATGGAAGTCGCGCAGTGCCAGCAATCGCCCAATGAACGCACCCAGCTGGCGACACTTGCGCGTCAGCATCATTTATGGGCATCACAAGGATCTGATTTTCATCAGCCATGCCCGTGGATCGAACTGGGTCGTAAACTCTGGCTGCCCGCAGGCGTTGAAGGCGTCTGGCAGCTATGGGAACAGCCGCAGAACACCACAGAGAGGGAATTATGAGCCAGTTTTTTTATATTCATCCTGATAACCCGCAGCAACGCCTGATCAACCAGGCGGTGGAGATCGTGCGTAAAGGCGGGGTGATTGTTTATCCAACTGATTCCGGCTATGCGCTCGGCTGTAAAATTGAAGATAAAAACGCGATGGAGCGTATTTGTCGTATTCGCCAGCTGCCGGACGGTCACAACTTTACCCTGATGTGTCGCGATCTTTCTGAACTCTCGACCTATTCATTTGTCGATAACGTTGCGTTTCGTTTGATGAAAAACAACACGCCAGGCAACTATACCTTCATCCTGAAGGGGACGAAGGAGGTGCCACGCCGTCTGTTGCAGGAAAAACGCAAAACCATCGGTATGCGCGTGCCGTCTAACCCGATTGCGCAGGCGCTGCTTGAAGCACTGGGCGAACCGATGCTTTCCACTTCGCTAATGCTGCCAGGCAGTGAATTTACCGAATCCGATCCGGAAGAAATTAAAGACCGTCTGGAAAAACAGGTGGATTTGATTATTCACGGCGGCTATCTCGGGCAGAAACCAACAACGGTTATTGATCTCACCGATGATACGCCGGTCGTGGTGCGTGAAGGCGTAGGTGATGTGAAGCCTTTCTTATAACAAATTGCGTTCCACGGATGGAAAATGATGGCAGGGATATATCGCTGCATTTTGCTGTTGATAGTTGGGCTTTTTTTCTCTTCGTTGAGTTATGCGAAAAACACGGAGATCCCTTCTTATGAAGAAGGGATCTCGCTCTTTGATGTTGAAGCCACTCTGCAACCGAATGGGGTGCTCGACATCAAAGAGAACATTCATTTTCAGGCGCGAAATCAGCAGATTAAGCACGGATTTTATCGTGATTTACCGCGACTCTGGATGCAGCCTGATGGGGACGCTGCACTGCTGAACTATCATATTGTTGGCGTCACCCGTGATGGTATTCCTGAACCCTGGCATCTTGACTGGCATATCGGGTTAATGAGTATTGTCGTGGGCGATAAACAACGTTTCTTGCCTCAAGGCGACTATCATTATCAAATTCATTATCAGGTTAAAAATGCTTTCCTGCGTGAGGGGGATTCTGATCTGCTAATCTGGAACGTGACCGGTAACCACTGGCCGTTTGAAATTTATAAGACCCTATTTTCACTCAAGTTGCCTGATATTGCGGGTAATCCATTTAGCGAAATCGATCTCTTTACTGGAGAAGAGGGCGACACATATCGAAATGGCCGCATCCTTGAGGACGGAAGAATTGAATCTCGCGATCCGTTTTATCGTGAAGATTTCACGGTCCTCTACCGCTGGCCTCACGCATTACTTGGTAATGCCCCGGCTCCACAAACGACGAATATTTTCAGTCATCTTCTTTTACCCTCTACGTCATCGTTGTTAATTTGCTTTCCGAGTCTGTTCCTGGCGTGTGGATGGTTATATCTCTGGAAGCGCAGGCCGCAATTTACGCCGGTAGATGTGATTGAAACCGATGTCATTCCGCCAGATTACACGCCCGGCATGTTACGTCTTGATGCGAAACTGGTTTACGACGATAAAGGTTTTTGCGCCGATATCGTAAATCTAATTGTGAAAGGAAAAATTCATCTGGAAGATCATTATGACAAGAACCAGCAAATCCTGATTCGTGTTAATGAAGGCGCGACCAGAAATAATGCGGTAATACTGCCCGCAGAGCAGTTATTACTGGAAGCGTTATTTCGTAAAGGCGATAAGGTCGTGCTTACGGGGAGACGCAACAGAGTCTTACGCAAGGCATTTTTACGGATGCAGAAATTTTATCTGCCGCGTAAAAAGTCTTCGTTTTACCGACCTGATGCGTTTTTGCAATGGGGTGGACTGGCAATATTGGCGGTCATTCTCTACGGTAACCTGAGTCCCGTAGGTTGGGCAGGAATGAGTCTGGTAGGCGATATGTTTATTATGATCTGCTGGATTATTCCTTTTTTATTTTGTTCCCTTGAGCTTTTGTTTGCCCGCGATGATGACAAGCCTTGCGTTAATCGTGTAATCATCACTTTGTTTTTACCGCTGATTTGTTCAGGCGTGGCCTTTTACTCTCTCTATATCAATGTCGGAGATGTATTCTTTTACTGGTATATGCCAGCGGGTTATTTTAGCGCTGTTTTCCTGACCGGTTATCTCACTGGCATGGGGTATATTTTTCTGCCAAAGTTTACCCAAACTGGGCAGCAACGTTATGCCCACGGTGAAGCTATCGTTAACTATCTTGCGCGTAAAGAGGCGGCAACACACAGTGGGCGGCGGCGGAAAGGGGAAACACGGAAACTGGATTACGCATTGTTAGGTTGGGCGGTCTCGGCAAACCTTGGCAGAGAATGGGCAGCACGTATCACCCCATCACTTACAGCGGCTGTTCGCGCCCCGGAAATTGCCCGTAGTGGCGTTTTATTCTCATTACAGACGCACCTGAGTTGCGGGGCCTATACCAGTTTGTTGGGGCGGAGCTATTCCGGTGGTGGTGCTGGTGGCGGTGCAGGTGGCGGAGGCGGCGGTGGCTGGTAATCAAGCTGATGTTAATCGAAACAAGCTTTAACCATAAAGATAGTGTAGTATGTTGCGCCTCAAAGCCAGGCCAGTTAAAACGTCGAGTCGTTTACTTAAGGCCTGAAGAGTTCAAACAGACTTTACTATCAGTGAGTCAGATGTAAGTTCTGACTCACTGTTGCACAAAAGCATATCAGACGCCTGGGAAGGCGACACCAAAAGGAAGCTCTATGAGCGAAAAGCTACAGAAAGTGCTGGCGCGTGCCGGCCACGGTTCTCGCCGTGAAATCGAATCTATTATTGAAGCCGGTCGTGTGAGTGTTGATGGCAAAATTGCTAAACTCGGCGATCGCGTTGAAGTTACCCCTGGATTGAAAATCCGTATCGATGGTCACCTGATTTCGGTACGTGAGTCCGCTGAACAAATTTGTCGCGTTCTGGCCTATTACAAACCGGAAGGTGAGTTGTGTACCCGTAACGATCCGGAAGGGCGTCCAACGGTGTTTGACCGTCTGCCAAAACTGCGTGGCGCACGCTGGATTGCCGTAGGTCGCCTGGACGTTAATACCTGTGGTCTGCTGCTGTTCACCACCGACGGTGAACTGGCAAACCGTTTAATGCACCCAAGCCGTGAAGTTGAACGTGAATATGCCGTGCGTGTATTTGGTCAGGTTGACGACGCGAAACTGCGTGATTTGAGTCGTGGCGTGCAGTTGGAAGATGGTCCGGCAGCCTTTAAAACCATCAAGTTCAGCGGCGGCGAAGGGATCAACCAGTGGTACAACGTTACTCTGACCGAAGGCCGTAACCGTGAAGTTCGTCGTCTTTGGGAAGCGGTTGGTGTGCAGGTGAGCCGCCTGATTCGTGTTCGTTACGGTGATATCCCACTGCCAAAAGGTCTGCCACGCGGTGGCTGGACGGAGCTGGACCTCGCCCAGACTAACTATCTGCGCGAACTGGTGGAGCTACCGCCAGAAACCAGCTCTAAAGTCGCTGTAGAAAAAGACCGTCGTCGTATGAAGGCGAATCAGATTCGTCGTGCGGTGAAACGTCACAGTCAGGTGAGCGGCGGTCGTCGTTCTGGCGGACGTAATAATAACGGTTAATCAAAGTATGCCGGACGTCATATCCGGCATTTTTACAGATTAGTAATCAATCCCTATCTGCGCTTTTACACCGGCATCAAACGCATGTTTGACGGGGCGTAATTCACTTACCGTATCCGCCAGTTCAAGAATATCCCGATGACAACCACGACCTGTGATAATCACCGTCTGTTGATGTGGACGTTCATTTAACGCCTGCACCACTTCTTCCAGTGGCAAATAGTCATACGCCACCATATACGTCAGTTCATCGAGCAAAACCATATCCAGTGAGGAATCAGCCAGCATCCGCTTTGCATGTTGCCAGACTTCGCGGCAGGCGGCGGTATCAGACTCTCGGTTTTGTGTATCCCAGGTAAAGCCCGTTGCCATTACCTGAAACTCAACGCCGTGTGGCTCCAGCAGATTTCGTTCACCATTAGGCCAGGTGCCTTTAATAAACTGCACGACGCCCACTTTTTTTCCGTGACCAACTGCGCGTGTTGCCGTACCAAATGCCGCGGTGGTTTTGCCTTTTCCATTGCCGGTAAAGACGATGATAATACCGCGTTCATCCTGGGCCTGGGCCACACGAGCATCTACTTTTTCTTTCACTCGCTGCTGACGCTGTTGGTAGCGTTCATCACTCATTGGGAAATTCCTGGTTTACGGCCCGGTTGGGCGTCAAAGGTCATGCCGGTTTTACGGCGGCTGTCATCGCCCATCAGCCAGAGGTAGAGCGGCATGATATCAGCGGGGGTTTTAAGTTTCTGTGGATCTTCGGTCGGGAAGGCGCTGGCCCGCATTGCGGTGCGCGTACCGCCTGGGTTAATGCAGTTGACGCGCAGGCGCTGCTGATATTCATCGGCCAGTACCTGCATCATCCCTTCGGTGGCAAATTTCGACGCTGCATATGCGCCCCAGTTTGCACGCCCCTGACGTCCAACGCTTGATGAGGTAAAGACCAGTGAACCGGCATCCGATTTGAGTAATAAAGGAAGCAGTGCCTGTGTGAGCATAAAGGTGGCATTAACGTTGACCTGCATGACGTCCTGCCAGACCTGCGGATCTTGTTCGCTCATTGGGCAAACATCGCCGAGCAATCCGGCATTATGCAAAACACCATCCAGACGCGGATAATTAACGGCAATGCGCTGTGCCAGTTGTTGGCAATCTTCGGACGTGCAGGTTAGCAAATCGAGAATAAACCACTGTGGCTGACGTCCAGTTTCTTCGTTTATGTGGCTGGCTACCTGACGTAATTTTTCTTCATTACGGCCCAAAAGAATCACTGTCGCACCATAGCGTGCATACGTCATCGCTGCTTCACGACCAATTCCATCGCTGGCTCCCGTCACCAGGATAATGCGATCATTGAGTAAATCTTGTTTTGGCTGGTAATGCATGGCTACTCCTCAACGACGTTGTCTGTCGCGCTGCCAGTGTACTTTATGACTTTGGGGCTTTATGCCTGAAACAGAAGGGCATTTCAATCAGCCTGGGGCGATAACACCGCAAAATGGATACTTTGTCATACTTTCGCTGCAATAACATCTCTGCGAGACGGCTAAACATGCCTGTTGTAAACTGTGAGCCAAAGCGTTGTTTAACCAAGGTGGGGACTCGTGGAATTGTTGTCTGAATATGGTTTGTTTTTGGCGAAAATCGTTACCGTTGTGCTAGCGATTGCGGCGATTGCCGCCATTATTGTCAATGTTGCTCAACGTAATAAACGCCAGCGTGGCGAGTTACAGGTCAACAATCTCAGCGAACAGTATAAGGAGATGAAAGAAGAACTGGCCGCGGCGCTGATGGATACTCATCAGCAAAAACAGTGGCACAAAGCGCAGAAGAAAAAGCACAAGCAAGAAGCGAAAGCCGCAAAAGCGAAAGCTAAACTGGGCGAGGTGGCAACTGACAGTAAACCTCGCGTCTGGGTGCTGGATTTTAAAGGCAGCATGGACGCCCATGAAGTGAACTCGCTACGTGAAGAGATAACGGCGGTACTCGCAGCATTCAAACCGCAGGATCAGGTTGTGCTCCGTCTGGAAAGCCCAGGTGGCATGGTGCATGGTTACGGGTTGGCGGCTTCGCAGTTGCAGCGTCTGCGTGATAAAAACATTCCTTTAACTGTTACGGTAGACAAAGTCGCTGCCAGCGGCGGTTACATGATGGCCTGTGTGGCGGACAAAATTGTTTCCGCACCGTTTGCTATTGTGGGTTCCATTGGGGTGGTGGCGCAAATGCCCAACTTTAACCGCTTCCTGAAAAGCAAAGATATTGATATCGAACTGCACACCGCCGGGCAGTATAAGCGCACGCTGACGTTGCTGGGTGAAAATACCGAAGAAGGGCGGGAGAAATTCCGCGAAGAGTTGAACGAAACGCATCAGTTATTTAAAGATTTTGTGAAGCGTATGCGTCCGTCTCTGGATATTGAACAGGTGGCAACGGGTGAACACTGGTACGGACAACAGGCAGTAGAGAAAGGCCTGGTTGATGAAATCAACACCAGTGATGAAGTTATTCTTAGCCTGATGGAAGGCCGGGAAGTGGTCAATGTACGCTATATGCAGCGTAAACGACTCATTGACCGATTCACCGGCAGCGCGGCAGAGAGCGCCGATCGATTGTTGTTACGCTGGTGGCAGCGTGGGCAAAAGCCGTTGATGTAAAAGACAAACGCGAGGATAAGACCTCGCGTTTTGCTTTAATCAACCAGGTGATATTTTTCTGAAAGCACATGGGCCAGGTGTTTGAACATATTAAACACCGCGGTGCTTTTGGCAGTTGGTAATCCTTGTTCATCTAAAAAGTAGTCGCCGGTAAATACCAGCACGCCATTACGCTGCGTGACGCCGGTGGCTTCAATCCCTGCGAGCGTATCCTCATGCTCACGAATGATTTTGTTGGCCTCTTTCAACAGCGTTTCGCGGTCGATGGGTTGAGTCTCTTTGTTCATTATTTACTCCTTAAACAAGGACATTAGTCTACGCCAGGCATGGCTTGCAGACAAATATACCACGCTGGTGGCAAGAGCGCCTTACTGGCAACTTTGGATTTTGCATGCTAATAAAGTTGCGTATCGGATTTTATCAGGTACAGTGTGACGCTTTCGTCAATCTGGCAATAGATTTGCTTGACATTCGACCAAAATTCCGTCGTGCTATAGCGCCTGTAGGCCAAGACCTGTTAACTCAGTCACCTGAATTTTCGTGAGCAGAGTCACGACAAGGGGTTGATATCCGCAGAGAGCGAGTCCATATCGGTAACTCGTTGCCAGTGGAAGGTTTATCAACGTGCGACGCATTCCTGGAAGAATCAAATTAGGTAAGGTGAATATGGGTAAAGCTCTTGTCATCGTTGAGTCCCCGGCAAAAGCCAAAACGATCAACAAGTATCTGGGTAGTGACTACGTGGTGAAATCCAGCGTCGGTCACATCCGCGATTTGCCGACCAGTGGCTCAACTGCCAAAAAGAGTGCCGACTCTACCTCCACCAAGACGGCTAAAAAGCCTAAAAAGGATGAACGTGGCGCTCTCGTCAACCGTATGGGGGTTGACCCGTGGCACAATTGGGAGGCGCACTATGAAGTGTTGCCTGGTAAAGAGAAGGTCGTCTCTGAACTGAAACAACTGGCTGAAAAAGCCGACCACATCTATCTCGCAACCGACCTTGACCGCGAAGGGGAAGCCATTGCATGGCACCTGCGGGAAGTGATTGGTGGTGATGATGCGCGCTATAGCCGAGTGGTGTTTAACGAAATTACTAAAAACGCGATCCGCCAGGCATTTAACAAACCGGGTGAACTGAATATTGATCGTGTTAATGCCCAGCAGGCGCGTCGCTTTATGGACCGCGTGGTGGGGTATATGGTTTCGCCGCTTCTATGGAAAAAGATCGCTCGTGGTCTGTCTGCCGGTCGTGTGCAGTCGGTGGCGGTCCGCCTGGTGGTCGAGCGTGAGCGTGAAATTAAAGCGTTCGTACCGGAAGAGTTCTGGGAAGTCGATGCCAGCACGACCACGCCATCTGGTGAAGCGTTGGCGTTGCAGGTGACTCATCAGAACGACAAACCGTTCCGTCCGGTCAACAAAGAACAAACTCAGGCTGCGGTAAGTCTGCTGGAAAAAGCGCGCTACAGCGTGCTGGAACGTGAAGACAAACCGACAACCAGTAAACCTGGCGCTCCTTTTATTACCTCTACGCTGCAACAAGCTGCCAGCACCCGTCTTGGTTTTGGCGTGAAAAAAACCATGATGATGGCGCAGCGTTTGTATGAAGCAGGCTATATCACTTACATGCGTACCGACTCTACCAACCTGAGTCAGGACGCGGTAAATATGGTTCGCGGTTATATCAGCGATAATTTTGGTAAGAAATATCTGCCGGAAAGTCCGAATCAGTACGCCAGCAAAGAAAACTCACAGGAAGCGCACGAAGCGATTCGTCCTTCTGACGTCAATGTGATGGCGGAATCGTTGAAGGATATGGAAGCAGATGCGCAGAAACTGTACCAGTTAATCTGGCGTCAGTTCGTAGCCTGCCAGATGACCCCAGCGAAATATGACTCCACGACGCTGACCGTTGGTGCGGGCGATTTCCGCCTGAAAGCACGCGGTCGTATTTTGCGCTTTGATGGCTGGACGAAAGTGATGCCTGCACTGCGTAAAGGCGATGAAGATCGTATCTTACCGGCAGTCGATAAAGGCGATGCTCTGACGCTCGTTGAACTGACACCAGCCCAGCACTTTACCAAGCCTCCAGCCCGTTTCAGTGAAGCATCGCTGGTCAAAGAGCTGGAAAAACGCGGTATCGGTCGTCCTTCTACCTATGCGTCGATCATTTCGACTATTCAGGATCGTGGCTATGTGCGAGTAGAAAATCGTCGTTTCTATGCGGAAAAAATGGGCGAAATCGTCACCGATCGCCTGGAAGAGAATTTCCGCGAGTTAATGAACTACGATTTCACCGCGCAGATGGAAAACAGCCTCGACCAGGTGGCAAATCACGAAGCAGAGTGGAAAGCTGTACTGGATCACTTCTTCTCGGATTTCACCCAGCAGTTAGATAAAGCTGAAAAAGATCCGGAAGAGGGTGGTATGCGCCCGAACCAGATGGTTCTGACCAGCATTGACTGCCCGACTTGTGGTCGCAAAATGGGGATTCGCACAGCGAGCACCGGGGTATTCCTTGGCTGTTCTGGCTATGCGCTGCCGCCGAAAGAGCGTTGCAAAACCACCATTAACCTGGTGCCGGAAAACGAAGTGCTGAACGTGCTGGAAGGTGAAGACGCTGAAACCAATGCGTTGCGCGCAAAACGTCGTTGCCCGAAATGCGGCACGGCGATGGACAGCTATCTCATCGATCCGAAACGTAAGTTGCATGTCTGTGGTAATAACCCAACCTGCGACGGTTACGAGATCGAAGAGGGTGAATTCCGCATTAAAGGTTATGACGGCCCGATCGTTGAGTGTGAAAAATGTGGCTCTGAAATGCACCTGAAAATGGGGCGTTTCGGTAAATACATGGCCTGCACCAACGAAGAGTGTAAAAACACACGTAAGATTTTACGTAACGGCGAAGTGGCACCACCGAAAGAAGATCCGGTGCCATTACCGGAGCTGCCGTGCGAAAAATCAGATGCCTATTTCGTGTTGCGTGACGGTGCTGCCGGTGTGTTCCTGGCGGCCAATACCTTCCCGAAATCGCGTGAAACGCGTGCGCCGCTGGTGGAGGAGCTTTATCGCTTCCGCGACCGTCTGCCGGAAAAACTGCGTTATCTGGCCGATGCGCCACAGCAGGATCCGGAAGGTAATAAGACCATGGTTCGCTTTAGCCGTAAAACCAAACAGCAATATGTCTCTTCGGAAAAAGACGGAAAGGCGACTGGCTGGTCAGCATTTTATGTTGATGGCAAATGGGTTGAAGGGAAAAAATAACCTTTAATTCTGTCGGGTTTTTATAAATAAAGGGCCGCGAAAGCGGCCCTTTTTTATTGCATATTATTTTTTCTTCACACCTATACACTAAGGCTATAAATGATATAGTGGTTATAGTTAGCACCTTTTTTATTATTAAATCGTATTAGTCACCCGCCTGGTGTGACGAAAAAACGATGTTCTGATGGCGTCTAAGTGGATGGTTTAACATGAAATTACAACAACTTCGCTATATTGTTGAGGTGGTCAATCATAACCTGAATGTCTCATCAACGGCGGAAGGACTTTACACATCACAACCCGGGATCAGTAAACAAGTCAGAATGCTGGAAGACGAGCTGGGCATTCAAATTTTTTCCCGAAGCGGCAAGCACCTGACGCAGGTAACGCCAGCAGGACAAGAAATAATTCGTATCGCTCGTGAAGTTCTGTCGAAAGTCGATGCCATAAAATCGGTCGCCGGAGAGCACACCTGGCCGGATAAAGGCTCGTTGTATATCGCCACCACGCATACTCAGGCACGCTATGCGTTACCAAACGTTATCAAAGGCTTTATTGAGCGTTATCCTCGCGTTTCTTTGCATATGCACCAGGGCTCGCCGACACAAATTGCTGATGCCGTCTCTAAAGGCAATGCCGATTTCGCTATCGCCACGGAAGCGCTGCATCTGTATGAAGATTTAGTGATGCTACCGTGCTACCACTGGAATCGGGCTATAGTAGTCACTCCGGATCACCCGCTGGCAGGTAAAAAAGCCATTACCATTGAAGAACTGGCGCAATATCCGTTGGTGACATATACCTTCGGCTTTACCGGACGTTCAGAACTGGATACTGCCTTTAACCGCGCAGGGTTAACGCCGCGTATCGTCTTCACGGCAACGGATGCTGACGTCATTAAAACTTACGTCCGGTTAGGGCTGGGGGTAGGGGTCATTGCCAGCATGGCGGTGGATCCGGTCGCCGATCCCGACCTTGTGCGTGTTGATGCTCACGACATCTTCAGCCACAGTACAACCAAAATTGGTTTTCGCCGTAGTACTTTTTTGCGTAGTTATATGTATGATTTCATTCAGCGTTTTGCACCGCATTTAACGCGTGATGTCGTTGATGCGGCTGTCGCATTGCGCTCTAATGAAGAAATTGAGGTCATGTTTAAAGATATAAAACTGCCGGAAAAATAATTTCTTGCGTTATTTTCGGCACCTTTTATGTAGCGAAGGTGCCGGAATATATTCTCCTTTGTTACTTATTTGTATCCGGTGCACAATATTTTTATCCCTCATATTTATAGGGTAAATTACCTGTAAAGTAGTGTCTAATTACACACCTCGCAAACTCCAGTTTTCAAATATCTATTTCAGGTCAAAAGATTGAATTATTCACTGGAGACGATTCGTAAATTCGCTGGATTTTTGACTAAAGTTTCTTTAGGATTTGTCTCATCGTATGATTAATTACACCAATCGTTCAACGTCTTGCTGATAAGTGATGGCGATTATATGAGGTTAGCAATGCCTTCTGGAAATCAGGAACCCCGCCGCAATCCTGAATTAAAACGTAAAGCCTGGCTGGCGGTTTTTCTTGGTTCTGCACTTTTCTGGGTGGTTGTCGCACTGCTTATTTGGAAATTGTGGGGATAACTATGGTCGGTCAGGAGCAACTGGAGTCGTCACCATTATGTCAGCATAGTGACAATGAACCAGAAGCAAAACGGGAATGTTCCGTCGTTATTCCAGACGACTGGCAACTAACATCGCAGCAACAAGCCTTTATAGAACTGTTTGCTGAAGATGATCAGCCGAAACAATAATTATCATCATTCTTATTACCCATTTTTAATGAATTACAGGGCTTTTAATACACCGCAGCAATAACAGGTTGAGTTATCTCAACACAAAGTAATAACCGTTAAGGGTGTAGCCTATGATCAACACAAATATGAAATATTGGTCCTGGATGGGCGCATTTTCTCTGTCGATGCTCTTCTGGGCCGAACTCCTCTGGATCATTACTCACTGATCCCTGACCCCGCTGTTTGCTTTGCCTCAAGGTTTCTCCTCTTTTATCAATTTGGGTTGTTATCAAATTGTTACGCGATGTTTGTGTTATCTTTAATATTCACCCTGAAGAGAATCAGGGCTTCGCAACCCTGTCATTAAGGAGGAGCTATGTCGTCAACCCTACGAGAAGCCAGTAAAGACACGTTGCAGGCCAAAGATAAAACTTACCACTACTACAGCCTGCCGCTTGCTGCCAAATCACTGGGCGATATCACCCGTCTACCCAAGTCACTCAAAGTTTTGCTCGAAAACCTGCTGCGTTGGCAGGATGGTAAATCGGTTACCGAAGAGGATATCCACGCGCTGGCGGGATGGCTGAAAAATGCCCATGCTGACCGTGAAATTGCCTACCGCCCGGCAAGAGTGCTGATGCAGGACTTTACCGGCGTACCTGCCGTTGTTGATCTGGCGGCAATGCGCGAAGCGGTTAAACGCCTCGGCGGCGATACTGCAAAGGTTAACCCACTCTCACCGGTCGACCTGGTCATTGACCACTCGGTGACCGTCGATCGTTTTGGTGATGATGAGGCATTTGAAGAAAACGTACGCCTGGAAATGGAGCGCAACCACGAACGTTATGTGTTCCTGAAATGGGGAAAGCAGGCGTTCAGTCGGTTTAGCGTCGTGCCGCCAGGCACAGGCATTTGCCATCAGGTTAACCTCGAATATCTCGGCAAAGCAGTGTGGAGCGAATTGCAGGACGGTGAATGGATTGCTTATCCTGATACACTCGTTGGTACTGACTCGCACACCACCATGATCAACGGCCTTGGCGTGCTGGGGTGGGGCGTTGGTGGCATCGAAGCAGAAGCCGCAATGTTAGGCCAGCCGGTTTCCATGCTTATCCCGGACGTAGTGGGCTTTAAACTTACCGGAAAATTACGTGAAGGTATTACCGCCACAGACCTGGTTCTCACTGTTACCCAAATGTTGCGCAAACATGGCGTGGTGGGGAAATTCGTCGAATTTTATGGTGATGGGCTGGATTCACTACCGCTGGCGGATCGCGCCACCATTGCCAATATGTCGCCAGAATATGGTGCCACCTGTGGCTTCTTCCCAATCGATGCTGTCACCCTCGATTACATGCGTTTAAGCGGGCGCAGTGAAGATCAGGTCGAGTTGGTCGAAAAATATGCCAAAGCGCAGGGCATGTGGCGTAATCCGGGCGATGAACCAATTTTTACCAGTGTGTTAGAACTGGATATGAATGACGTTGAAGCGAGCCTGGCAGGGCCAAAACGCCCACAGGATCGCGTTGCACTGCCCGATGTACCAAAAGCATTTGCTGCCAGTAGCGAACTGGAAGTGAATGCCACGCATAAAGATCGCCTGCCGGTCGATTATGTTATGAACGGACATCAGTATCAGTTACCTGATGGCGCTGTGGTCATTGCTGCGATAACGTCGTGCACCAACACCTCTAACCCAAGTGTGTTGATGGCCGCAGGCTTGCTGGCGAAAAAAGCCGTAACGCTGGGCCTCAAGCGGCAACCGTGGGTCAAAGCGTCGCTGGCACCGGGTTCGAAAGTCGTTTCTGATTATCTGGCAAAAGCGAAACTGACACCGTATCTCGATGAACTGGGATTTAACCTTGTGGGATACGGTTGTACCACCTGTATTGGTAACTCTGGACCGTTGCCCGATCCTATCGAAACGGCAATCAAAAAAGGCGATTTAACCGTCGGTGCAGTGCTGTCCGGCAACCGTAACTTTGAAGGCCGTATCCATCCGCTGGTTAAAACCAACTGGCTGGCCTCGCCGCCGCTGGTGGTTGCCTATGCGCTGGCGGGAAATATGAATATCAACCTGGCTTCTGAGCCTATCGGCCATGATCGCAAAGGCGAGCCGGTATATCTGAAAGATATCTGGCCATCGGCACAAGAAATTGCCCGTGCGGTAGACCAAGTCTCCACAGAAATGTTCCGCAAAGAGTACGCAGAAGTTTTTGAAGGCACATCTGAGTGGAAGGAAATTAACGTCACACGATCCGATACCTACGGTTGGCAGGAGGATTCAACCTATATTCGCTTATCGCCTTTCTTTGATGAAATGCAGGCAACACCAGCACCTGTGGAAGATATTCACGGTGCGCGGATCCTCGCAATGCTGGGGGATTCAGTCACCACTGACCATATCTCTCCGGCGGGCAGTATTAAGCCCGACAGCCCGGCGGGTCGATATCTACAAGGTCGGGGGGTTGAGCGGAAAGACTTTAACTCCTATGGTTCGCGGCGTGGTAACCATGAAGTGATGATGCGCGGCACCTTCGCCAATATTCGCATCCGTAATGAAATGGTGCCTGGCGTTGAAGGGGGGATGACGCGCCATTTACCTGACAGCGATGTCGTCTCTATTTATGATGCCGCAATGCGCTATAAGCAGGAGCAAACGCCGCTGGCGGTGATTGCCGGGAAAGAGTATGGATCAGGCTCCAGCCGTGACTGGGCGGCAAAAGGTCCGCGTCTGCTTGGTATTCGTGTTGTGATTGCCGAATCGTTTGAACGAATTCACCGTTCGAATTTAATTGGCATGGGCATCCTGCCGCTGGAATTTCCACAAGGTGTGACGCGTAAAACGTTAGAGCTTACCGGGGAAGAGAAGATTGATATTGGTGATCTGCAAAATCTACAACCCGGCGCGACGGTTCCGGTGACGCTTACGCGCGCGGATGGTAGCCAGGAAGTCGTACCCTGCCGTTGTCGTATCGACACCGCGACGGAGTTGACCTACTACCAGAACGACGGCATTTTGCATTATGTCATTCGTAATATGTTGAAGTAACGAGTATTTGCTTGCCGGTTATTTTGCTTCCGGCAAGCAAAGTAATTACACAATGCAAGAGGGTTATTTGTTCAGCAAATGACCCATTTTCTCGGCTTTGGTATCGAGATAATGTTCGTTATTGGGGTTACGACCTACAATCAACGGTACGCGTTCAATAATATTAATCCCTGCTTCGGTCAGAATTTCGACTTTTTTCGGGTTATTGGTTAACAAGCGGACTTCATTGACGCCAAGGAGTTTGAACATATCAGCGCAAAGAGTGAAGTCGCGCTCATCAGCGGCGAAGCCTAACTGGTGGTTAGCCTCTACAGTATCGTAACCTTGATCCTGCAGTGCGTAAGCGCGGATTTTATTCAGCAGACCAATGTTACGACCTTCCTGACGGTGATACAGCAAAATACCACGGCCTTCCTCGGCAATTTGCGTCAATGCCGCTTCGAGCTGGAAGCCACAATCGCAGCGCAAGCTGAACAGGGCGTCACCGGTCAGACATTCGGAATGGACGCGCGCAAGTACCGGGGTATGCCCGGAAATATCGCCATAGACTAGCGCGACATGATCGTGTCCGGTTGCCAGTTCTTCAAATCCCACCATCAGGAAATCGCCCCATGGGGTTGGCAGTTTGGCTTCTGCCACACGTTTAAGCTGCATGAAATTCTCCAGATAATGCTGGTTCTGTATTGGCTTATTTTGCCATAACGAGAAGGGGTTCACCTAATCACGACGCGTCGATCGTTCACGGAATGGCACAAATCTGTCAATTTTTCCTGGAACTGGCATTTTCAGTTATGATTGTGGGACTTATCAAAAAGGAGAGGCCATGCGTTCGATTGCCAGACGTACCGCAGTGGGAGCTGCACTATTGCTTGTCATGCCAGTAGCCGTATGGATTTCTGGCTGGCGTTGGCAACCTGGAGAACAAAGTTGGTTACTAAAAGCGGCTTTTTGGGTTACTGAAACTGTCACCCAGCCCTGGGGCGTCATTACACATTTGATTTTATTCGGCTGGTTTCTCTGGTGTCTGCGTTTTCGCATTAAGGCTGCCATTATGTTATTTGCCATTCTGGCGGCGGCAATCCTTATGGGACAAGGCGTTAAATCCTGGATCAAAGACAAAGTCCAGGAACCACGACCTTTTGTTATGTGGCTGGAAAAAACACATCATATTCCGGTTGATGAGTTCTACACTTTAAAGCGAGCAGAACGCGGAAATCTGGTGAAAGAACAGTTGGCTGAAGAGAAAAATATCCCACAATATTTGCGTTCACACTGGCAGAAAGAGACGGGGTTTGCCTTTCCTTCCGGTCACACGATGTTTGCTGCCAGTTGGGCACTGCTGGCCGTTGGTTTGCTGTGGCCGCGTCGGCGAACGTTAACCATTGCTATCTTGTTGGTCTGGGCAACGGGAGTCATGGGAAGCCGCCTGCTGCTCGGGATGCATTGGCCACGCGATCTGGTTGTAGCTACGTTGATTTCCTGGGCGCTGGTGGCGGTGGCAACGTGGCTTGCGCAACGAATTTGTGGGCCATTAACACCACCTGCGGAAGAAAATCGCGAAATTGCACAACGAGAACAAGAAAGTTAACGCTGGTTGATTTTCCGAATTTAGCCCTTAAATCATCAACAATGCGCGTGGATGCCATTTCGCAGACGGCGCGAAAATGGTACTTTAAAGGGCTATTGCGGTAAGTTGACCATAATTTATTCGCTCTAACCACATAACGGGAAGTAATGTGAAATATTTACTCATTTTCTTACTGGTGTTAGCGATCTTCGTGATTTCGGTCACGTTGGGTGCGCAGAACGATCAACAGGTGACGTTTAATTATCTGTTAGCGCAAGGGGAGTACCGTATTTCCACATTGCTGGCGGTATTGTTTGCTGCGGGGTTTGCTATCGGTTGGTTGATTTGTGGCCTGTTCTGGCTGCGAGTTCGTGTTTCCCTGGCGCGCGCTGAACGTAAAATAAAGCGACTGGAAAACCAGCTTTCACCCGCGACTGACGTGGCTGTAGCGCCGCACTCGTCTGCGTCGAAGGAATAACTTTCTATGCTGGAGTTGTTGTTTCTGCTTTTGCCTGTAGCCGCTGCCTATGGCTGGTATATGGGCCGCAGAAGTGCGCAACAAAACAAGCAAGATGAAGCCAACCGCTTGTCGCGTGATTACGTAGCGGGGGTTAACTTCCTGCTTAGTAATCAACAGGATAAAGCGGTAGACCTGTTTCTCGATATGCTTAAAGAGGATACAGGTACCGTTGAAGCCCACCTTACGCTCGGAAACCTGTTCCGTTCGCGTGGCGAAGTTGATCGCGCTATTCGCATCCATCAGACCCTAATGGAAAGCGCCTCGCTGACCTATGAACAGCGGCTTTTGGCGATTCAACAACTGGGGCGTGATTACATGGCTGCCGGGTTATACGACCGCGCGGAAGACATGTTCAATCAGCTGACCGATGAAACTGACTTCCGCATTGGCGCGCTGCAACAACTGCTACAAATTTACCAGGCTACCAGCGAGTGGCAGAAAGCAATTGATGTTGCCGAACGCCTGGTGAAGCTGGGTAAAGATAAACAGCGCGTCGAAATTGCCCATTTCTACTGTGAGTTAGCTCTGCAGCATATGGCCAGCGACGATCTCGATCGTGCCATGACTTTGCTAAAAAAAGGTGCGGCGGCAGATAAAAACAGCGCCCGCGTATCCATCATGATGGGACGCGTGTTTATGGCGAAAGGAGAATACGCCAAAGCCGTCGAAAGTTTGCAACGTGTCATATCCCAGGACAGAGAACTGGTCAGCGAAACGCTGGAAATGCTGCAAACATGCTATCAGCAGTTGGGTAAAACTGCCGAATGGGCAGAATTCCTGCAGCGCGCGGTGGAAGAGAACACCGGTGCCGATGCTGAATTGATGCTTGCGGATATCATCGAAGCGCGCGACGGTAGTGAGGCCGCACAGGTCTATATTACTCGCCAGCTTCAGCGTCATCCGACCATGCGTGTGTTCCATAAGTTAATGGATTACCACTTAAATGAAGCAGAAGAAGGGCGTGCCAAAGAGAGTCTGATGGTGCTGCGTGACATGGTTGGCGAGAAGGTACGTAGTAAGCCCCGTTATCGCTGCCAGAAATGTGGTTTTACCGCATACACCCTCTACTGGCATTGTCCGTCTTGTCGGGCCTGGTCAACCATTAAACCAATTCGCGGTCTTGATGGCCTGTAATTTTAAAAAAATCCGACTTTAGTTACAACATACTAATTATTGATGTTCTATTGTGCTCCGGCACCGACGGCGCGGAAAAGCCTGCCAGAGGAGAAATCGCAACTGTTAATTTTTTATTTCCACGGGTAGAATGCTCGCCGTTTACCTGTTTCGCGCCACTTCCGGTGCCCATCATCAAGAAGGTCTGGTCATGACGTTAACTGCTTCATCTTCTTCCCGCGCTGTTACGAATTCTCCTGTAGTTGTTGCCCTTGATTATCATAATCGCGATGCCGCGATGGCCTTTGTCGACAAGATCGACCCACGCGATTGTCGTCTGAAGGTCGGCAAAGAGATGTTTACATTGTTTGGGCCACAGTTTGTGAGCGAACTTCAACAGCGTGGTTTTGATATCTTTCTTGACCTGAAATTCCACGATATTCCCAACACTGCAGCGCACGCTGTCGCTGCTGCGGCTGACTTAGGCGTGTGGATGGTGAATGTTCATGCCTCCGGTGGGGCGCGTATGATGGCCGCAGCGCGTGAGGCACTGGTTCCGTTTGGCAAAGATGCACCGCTTTTGATTGCTGTGACAGTGTTGACCAGCATGGAAGCCAGCGACCTGGCCGATCTTGGCGTGACACTGTCACCTGCAGATTATGCAGAACGTCTGGCGGCACTGACGCAAAAATGTGGCCTTGATGGTGTGGTGTGTTCTGCTCAGGAAGCTGTGCGCTTTAAACAGGTATTCGGTCAGGAGTTCAAACTGGTTACGCCGGGCATTCGTCCGCAGGGGAGTGATGCTGGTGACCAGCGCCGCATTATGACGCCAGAACAGGCGTTGTCGGCTGGTGTTGATTATATGGTGATTGGTCGCCCGGTAACGCAATCGGTAGATCCAGCGCAGACGCTGAAAGCGATCAACGCCTCTTTACAGCGGAGTGCATGATGAGTGATTCCAACAGCCGTCTGGTCTACTCAACGGAAACCGGACGTATTGATGAGCCAAAAGCGGCCCCTGTACGCCCTAAAGGCGACGGTGTGGTGCGTATTCAGCGTCAGACCAGTGGACGTAAAGGTAAGGGCGTTTGCCTGATTACCGGTGTCGATCTCGATGATGCCGAACTGACAAAACTGGCAGCGGAACTGAAGAAAAAATGCGGCTGCGGCGGAGCAGTTAAAGATGGAATTATTGAAATTCAGGGCGATAAGCGTGATTTATTAAAATCACTACTTGAAGCGAAAGGGATGAAGGTAAAACTCGCAGGCGGCTAACATAAAAAGCCACGGATATATCCGTGGCTTTCGAATATTTTACTGTGTGTATTATTCAGTTATTTCGTACTGAACAGAATCAAGCGTATTATAATTGCGAGTCGATAATCGACATTTATTTACGATTATTTACCGACCTGGTGACCAATAACACCACCGACGGCTGCACCACCTAATGTACCCAACGTACTGCCATCGGTCAGTACTGCACCGCCTAATGCCCCTGCACCTGCACCGATTGCGGTGTTGCGGTCCCGTTTAGACCAGTTAGAACAGGCACTCAGAGACATTGCCAGGGTAATTGCCAGAACAGCCGCGGTCATTTTTTTGCTCGTTACAAACATAATACTCTCTCCTGAATTTATGATTCACGGAAGTAAGCTCTCTATAACTATAATAGCTAAGAATAAGCCAGGTGAAATTATTCCGTGAAATCCGCCCGAGCGCAGGGTTATATCACGCAGGTGATAATGACTTCCTGTTATATCGCTGATAATAATTTTATATCTTGAGAGTGTTAATAACAGGTAAATAGTCTTAATTATCAACCAGGAATCATCTTAGAGCGGATGATTTGCCAAACTGCAAATCATCCGTAGAGAAGGGAAATGGTTAAATGTCAACGACGTGAACGGTGAGTTTACTTTGTTCAAGATGCATCAGATCGCTGGCGCGTATTTTCGAATCGGTAATCACGCGATTGAATCGCTCAACGGGGCCGATGGAGTATGAATGTACAGCACCAAATTTCGAGCTGTCAGTCAGGACTATCGCCTCGCACTCTTTTTCCAGCACGGCATTGACCACATCGGTACGCATCATATCGCGACCGGTAAACCCAGTTTCAGGTTGCCAGCCATCAATACCAATAAATGCTTTGCTGAAATGCACTTGTTGGATGCACTGGCGTGTCAAAGGGCCAACCATACTTTCGCTTTTTTTCTGGTACACGCCACCGAGCAAAATGACTTCACAAGGCGCGTCTTTCAGCAAATGCGCGATGTAGCTGCTGACCGTGATGATAGTGACATTTTTCTTCTGCTCGCCCAGAGTCCTGGCGAGCAGGGCATTGCTGCTACCATTTTCGATAAAGATGGTTTCGCCCGGTTGAACCAGTGACGCGGCAAACTCGGCGAGTTCACGCTTCAGCGTATAGTTGCTCATCATACGGGTTTCGACGTCATCACTATCAAGCGAAACTGCAAAACCATGTGCACGTCGGAGGTAACTCAGTTTTTCGAGGGTGTTGAGATCCTGGCGAATGGTAACTTCAGAAACTCCAGTGGCTTTTGCCAGATCGGTTACGCTAACCTGACCCTGGTCAATGACCATCTGTAGAATAGTTTGTTGTCGGGAATTCATCGCTGTAATTCTTATAACGTTATAATACTAAATAAAAAAATACTGACGCGCCGGGCATCCTCAAATAGGAAAACCTGAAGGCACGATTGTTAGATCTCCCACGGTGCCTTCGGGATGTCTGGCGTAGATTCAGCAACCTGGCGCAAGAGTTCTGCTTTAAGTATCTCGAGATTATGGATCGCAGAGTGGTAATCGCCTGCCACAAGGATATCTAACACAATATCAATACGTTCGGCAACGCGCTGGGCATCAAATTCAGACATCAAGGACATCCTTATAGCAAAAGGGGGAAAATGAATAATGCAAAAATTGCCGCTAAAAGAGAAGTGTTTAACAGCAACGGCTAATTATCATCCGGGAATACGATATATAATGACGGAATATAGTGCTAAGTATATATATTCATCTACTTATGCGCGCTTCAGATAGCGTTTATACCAGCGTTCGAAGGCAACGGCGGGCATCGGTTTGGCAAACAAAAATCCTTGTCGCTCATTGATCCCGTTCTTGGTTAAAAAAGCATCTTCCTTTGCACTTTCTACACCTTCGGCGATCACCTGAAGATTCAATGCCTGGGCCACAGCGACGATCGCCCGGACCAGTGATTGCGAGACAGGCTGTTTGTGAATATCCCGAACAAAAACCTGGTCAAGTTTGATGGCATCGATCGGAAAGCGCGCCAGTTGCGAAAGTGAAGAGTAGCCGGTACCAAAATCGTCCAGATGAACTTGCGCACCTAATCGGCTAAATTGTTGAATAACAGACAGTGCCAGTTCATCATTCTCAATCAGGCAGCTCTCCGTCAGTTCAACATCTATAGGGCAGTATTCAAAATTGAGTTCCTGGAGAACCTGTTTCAGGGCGGTGAAAATGGTTTGATCGGCGAGCTGACGTGCAGAAATATTTACCGCCACTCGCAGGTTAATGCCTTTATCCCGCCACTTCGCTACCTGGCGTACGACATCGAGAATCACCCAACGGCCTAAAGGCACAATTAGCCCTGATTCTTCGGCGTAGGAAATGAAGTCCAACGGTGGAATCAACCCACGTTCAGGTGACTGCCAACGTACTAGTGCTTCCAGACTGCGCACTTCGCCACGCCAGGTGATTTTCGGTTGATAGTGAATAACCAACTGATCGTTTTCCAGTGCTTTACGCAAGTTGGTATCCAGCCAGAGATATTCAAATACCCGCTGATTCATTTCTGGGGTAAAAACGCAAAATTGTCCTCGTCCGCCTTCCTTCGCTGTGTACATTGCTGTGTCGGCGTGACGAATAATAGCCGCGCTGTCCGAACCATGTTCGGGAGAGAGTGAAATACCTACTGAACAGCTGGTATAAACTTCAATTAAACCAATGCGAAAGGGGAGTCGTAAGCGGGTCAAAATTCGTGATGCCAATGCTTCCAGCGCGCTTTGTGAGGTATTGGATGCCAGTACCAGAAACTCATCGCCACCTGGACGCGCCAATACCTGGTCATGTTCGAGACAGCTTAAAATAGCCAATGACACGTCGCGTAATAACTGGTCACCAAACAAATGCCCATAGGCGTCGTTGACCTTTTTAAAATTATCCAAATCAAGATACACAACCCCAACTTTATTGTTATCTGCCTGATTAATAGCGTGATCGATTAACTCCTGCATCGCGTTACGATTCGGCAGTCCGGTGATACTGTCGGTATTTGCCAGAATACGCAGTCGCTCCTGAGCGCGGCGCTCTTCGGTAATGTCGGTGCCGGAACAGATTAAAAAAATCTCGTTTTTGCCACTGCCGCTGTGGACAAATTTATTGCGAAACAGAAACAGCCGCTGGCCTTTACGTGTTGGTATCCATAGTTCGACTTCATATGCATTGCCGCTTCGAAAAAATACACGGTTATTGCGCCTGGATGCCGCAGCTTCACGACGACTCATAAACAGTTTAAACACGCTTTGCCCAATGACGTCGTGTTCTTTCAACCCCGTGTAATCTTCACATAACCGATTGAAGCGCTGGATATTCCCCCGGCTGTCGAGAATCACTATTGCGGAATGTGCTTCAGAAACTACCTGCTCAGCAAAGGAAAGCCCATGTGATAAATCACGAGCAACCGCCGGTGTGTCATGCCATGCAGACGCGTTGCCTCCCCATTCTCGTTTATTGATTTTTCGTCCTACCAGATGCACAGAAAGATCGCTTTCATCGACGGTCAGACTCATCATCAGGCTGGAGGTGATGACCGTCATTTCCCTGATGCGAGCAGCCTGTTCGGCAGATAGTTGCAAAATACGATCGGGTTCTGTGATTTCGGTGGTAGAAAAGCGCAAAACATCGCTGCTTTCCGTCAACCGCCAGTATGGATTGTGCGATCCGAGAAAGTTGTACAACGTTGCGGACTCCCTAACGGTTTTCATGATGCATATCCTCCGGTTAACAGCGGAGTCCGCAGTTAAATAAAAGGAACAACATGACTTACATGAAATTAACGGCGGCTAAACACATTGTTTTTTTATATATTTATTTGTAATCCAGTTTTGGAAAAACGCCAGTTTTCAAACGAAAGTCAGTTAAAAATCTGCCGGGATATGAGGAAGGTTGAGCGGGGAAATAAACGGCCCATCCATGAGGAATGGGCCGTGAAAGGAGATTACGCGACTGGGCGCGCAATAATGCTGCGGGTTTCCATGCGGACTTCGGCAATGGTGACGTCAATAACGTCAGTCACTTTGTAAGCCGTTTCACCTTTAATTTGTACAGTGCCGTTTTCCTGGCTGCAAACCAGTTCATCGCGCACAGCGTGTAAGAAAGGTGCTGGAATAAAGGCGATAGCGCCGTTATCAACCAAACGAACACGCATGCCGCCACGGCTGATATCGACAATTTCCGCCGCGAAACGGGTGTCGGTCCCGGCTTTGTCTTTCAGGAAGTGTGCGTATAACCAGTCGCCAACATCACGTTCTGCCATCCGGTTGAGACGGCGACGCTCGGCCATTTGGACAGTGATTTCATCCTGTGGACGCGTCGCAGTTTCGCCTTTGATAACCGCTTTCAGCAGACGGTGGTTGATCATGTCGCCATATTTACGGATCGGCGAAGTCCAGGTGGCGTATGCTTCCAGACCGAGGCCAAAGTGAGGACCGGGTTCAGTGCTAATTTCAGCAAATGACTGGAAGCGACGAATGCGGCTGTCGAGGAAACCAGTTGGTTGCGCATCCAGTTCACGACGCAGTTTGCAGAAACCGTCCAGCGTGAGCACTTCTTCAGCATCGACATGCAGACCGTGCGTTTTCAGCAACGCTGCCAACGCGTCGGCATTCGCCGGATCAAAGCCCATATGCACGTTATAGATGCCAAAACCGAGCTTATCGCGCAGTACGCGGGCCGCACAAATGTTAGCGGCAATCATCGCTTCTTCGACGATACGGTTGGCAATGCGACGAGGCTCGGCGACGATATCCAGCACTTCACCTTTTTCACCGAGAATAAAGCGGTAATCCGGGCGATCTTTAAACACCAGTGCGTGGTTATGACGCCACTCGCCGCGGCGTTGGCAAATTTGTGCTAGCAAACGGACTTGTTCGGCAATTGCTTCGCTTTCAGGCTGCCAGTCACCGGTATTTTCCAGCCAGTCAGAAACCTGGTCATACACCAGCTTCGCTTTGGATTCGATGGTGGCGGCAAAGAATTCGATATTATCTTCAATGGTGCCATCAGTGGAGAGCGTCATGCGGCATGCCAGTACCGGGCGGACTTCATTGGCGCGCAGTGAGCAGAGATCGTCAGAAAGCTCGCGAGGCAGCATAGGGATGTTGAAGCCAGGCAGATAGTTGGTGAATGCGCGAATTTTCGCGGCTTTGTCCAGCTTGCTGCCTTCAGCAATCCACGCGGTTGGATCGGCAATCGCCACAATCAGCTGAAGTTTGCCATCCGGTAACGCCTTGGCGAAAAGGGCGTCATCCATATCTTCTGTGCTGGCACTGTCGATGGTGACAAAATCCAGCGCAGTCAGATCTTCACGAACCAGACCTTCATCGAGCATTTCGGTAGCGACGCCGTCTGGTGCTTCTTTTTCCAGATTATGACGCGCAAGGGTAACCCACCACGGTACAAAGTGATCGTCACCAAAAGTGATGTATTGTGTCAGTTCAGCATAGAAAGAACGATCGCCTTTCAGCGGATGACGGCGCATTTCGGCAACCGCCCAGTCGCCTTCTTTAAACTCGTGGTTCAGGCCACGGGCTGCGCGGCAAGGAATGGCGTCTTTTAAGAGTGGATGATCAGGAACGATGGCCAGACGGTCATTTTTGCCCTGAACTTTACCCACGAAACGAGTCAGGAACGGTTCAACCAGTTCTTCTGGCTCTGCGGATTCACGTTCTTTTTCACTGTGGATCACCGCGATAATTCGGTCGCCATGCATGACTTTTTTCATCTGCGGCGGCGGAATGAAATAACTTTTTTGCGCGTCGACTTCCAGGAAGCCAAAGCCTTTTTCTGTGGCTTTTACCACCCCTTCAGCGCGTGGCGTCTGGGAATGCAGTTGCTGTTTAAGCTGCGCTAGCAGCGGGTTGTCCTGAAACATAATTGTCTATTTTGGTGGCCATTAGAGCGGCTGACAGTTTTACGCGAATCTGTCTGACGCGGCAAGGTTAATATGTCTCACCCAACGCGATTTTTAAGCGATTTATCCAGCCACACAGCCCGCTCCATACCAGCAGATTAATAATCTGCGTTGATGATTTTTCGTGTTCGAGTAATGGGCTGAACTGGGCGGCGCTAAAGCGATCGGGTGCTCGGGTCAGCCATTGTATCGCCTGAACGGTAGCGCGCTCAACAGAATCACGGTCAGCCCATTGGTTAATTTCATTTTCGCCTTTGCGCAGAAGGGGGCTGATTTTTTTATATTCATTTGATGAATTCATACAGGCGGCAAAACAAGCAGGACTGCCATTTATCCGCGCGCATAACAACGCCGCAAGCTGATTATCCGGCTGTGTATTGACCCGTGTGCTGTTTAACAACTTTTCGAGAAGGGAAAGTGAAATAGGGTGGAGAGAGAGTGTGTTGGCCAGTTGGCAAAGTTCTGCAGTTGAACTTTTTGTGTGCTCTTCAGGGAGTTTTTCCACCTCATAGCTGCTTCGCCAGCGTAATGATTCATCAGCAAACAGTGACGCGTCGGCGTAGTTTTGTATCTCCAGCCCGGGTAACCAGCGTACCGGATGCCCGAGATAAGCCTGAAATGTCGCAATTGTCCGCGCCTGGAAGCCAATAAAACCAATGATTTGGTTAATGATTACACAGTCACAGACAGTAAGACCAACGTCATTCAGATGCTGGCGCGATCGGTTGTCGATAATAGAAGGCGAGCTAGCCAGTTGGCGGGCATATTGCGTGATTTGTGCCAACCGATGATTACTTTCCCTGGAGGAATCAGGCCCGGGGAGCGGCGTAAGTCGCGCCGAATAGTAGTTACATAACCGTTGGACGCCGCAAACCTGAGCAACCGTCAGGGCCGTCGACAAGCGTTCATAAGCGGTGAAGGTCTGTGAACGGGTCACGGTAAGCTGGTCAGGGAACAACTCTACTGCAAGAACGCGCGCAGGGACCAGCCATGAAAGGAAGGGTGCCAGCGTTTCTTCATCAAGGATCACGTCGAGCAGAAAGGGATCGCTGACCTTTGCGGCTTCCGGGACCAGAGGCAGAACGTCATACTCCGCAGTACTGGATTGCGTTTCATGATACCAGTGGCTTTTGCCGGTGATGTGGCGTTGTTCCATGGGCGCTCCTTGGTCGTAAAGGAAATCGTTATCCTGACGCAAGGCGGGAAGGGGAGAAAGACGGATCGGCGATAACAAATATCAGAAAGGTATAACAGAGATAACGGGCGGCAGAACGCCGCCCAATATTTACCAACAGAACGATTATTTCAGTTCGAGTTCGTTCATTGCAGCGATGCTGAAACCGCCGTCAACGTGGACCACTTCACCGGAGATACCGGCAGAGAGATCGGAGCACAGGAATGCCGCGGAGTTACCCACATCTTCAATAGTAACGGTACGGCGAATCGGGGTAACGGCTTCGCAATGAGCCAGCATTTTGCGGAAGTCTTTGATACCGGAAGCCGCCAGAGTACGGATCGGACCAGCAGAGATGGCGTTAACACGCACACCTTCCGGACCCATCGCGTTCGCCATATAGCGCACGTTCGCTTCCAGAGACGCTTTTGCCAGACCCATAACGTTGTAATTCGGGATAGCGCGCTCAGCGCCAAGGTAGGAAAGGGTCAGCAGGGCAGAACCCGGATTCAGCATGGAGCGGCAAGCTTTTGCCATTGCAACGAAGCTGTAGGAGCTGATGTCGTGGGCAATTTTGAAGCCTTCACGAGTAACGGCGTTAACATAGTCACCATCCAGCTGATCGCCAGGTGCAAAACCAATAGAGTGTACGAAACCGTCAAATTTCGGCCAAACTTTCCCCAGTTCAGCGAACATGGTGTCGATGCTGGTATCTTCGGCAACATCGCACTGCAGAACGATGTCAGAACCCAATTGAGCGGCAAATTCTTCTACGCGGCCTTTCAGTTTGTCGTTCTGGTAGGTGAATGCCAGTTCAGCTCCTTCGCGGTGCATCGCCTGAGCGATACCGTAGGCGATGGACAGTTTGCTGGCAACACCGGTTACCAGAATGCGCTTACCGGAAAGAAAACCCATAGCTTTAATCCTTATTGTTGATGCTTGTTGTGCCTGAAAATCAGGCGATTCGTCGTTTTAGTAAACAGTACGAACAGATAAACGGTTATTATAATCAACCTGGCTGTGGGTGGCTATAGTTGCGCTTTCTGTAGCGGAGAGAAGCTGCGGTACAGAGCATTTTGCGTTATCTACTCCTGACGCCTGCAAGGGGGAGGTTGGGGAAATATCTTATAGAATCTGACTTTGAAACTATTCGTATTAGCTCCGATAAGTTTGATGATGAAAACAGAACTGGCGACAACAAGTCGCTGTCTTTCTGATGAATTGACTCCAACTTAATATTGTCAACTATCTTCACAGAATCTCCACAATCTCTTCATTATCAGAATATGCATCATGAATAAGATAAAAATACTTTCCATTACTTTGGAGAAACGTATAATTAGCAAAAATGAGAACGATCATTCTCACCAAGTGATAGGCCAGGAGACAGAAATGACCAGCAAGCTGGAGATACGCCACAAACAGCGTCAGGATGAAATCATTAACGCCGCCCGTCGGTGTTTTCGTCGCTGCGGATTTCATGCCGCCAGTATGTCGCAAATTGCCAGCGAAGCTCAGCTTAGCGTGGGTCAGATATATCGTTACTTCGCCAACAAAGACGCCATTATTGAAGAGATGGTTCGTCGTATCATCGACTTTCGTATTGCCCAAATGGACATTGACGCGCGTACCGATCACTTCCCGGAAGTCCTTGCCTTGCGTAAATCCTTAAATGAGGACGACGACGCGCTGATGCTGGAAGTGGCTGCAGAAGCCACACGCAACCCGCGGGTTATGGCAATGCTTGAAGAAGCTGACGCCAGAATGTTCGCTAACGGTTGTGCACATATGAAAAGAATGCATCCCCATCTTAGCGACGAGCACATTCGTTGCTGCGTTGAAGTGTTTGCTACCATGATGGAAGGTACGGTTTATCGTCGTTTAACACCGCAAAAAAGCGATCCACAACATCTGCAGGAAATATATCAGGATATTGTTAGTATGTTGATAAATAAATAAGAACAGAATTAACCAATAGCGGGGGATATTAATCCCCCTTATTTCATTGCGAAATTCATTTCGCGATGCGGGTTCGTTATAACTGAATATCCCTGACATATCCTCATTAATTTCAATGAGGAGGGTATTTCTCACCCTGGAGAAAATAATGAAGTATATAGCAACATCTGTAGTGGCAATGCTGCTCTTATCGGGTTGTGATAATACGCAAAGTAACAATTCATCCCCGTCAGAAACAGAAGTCGGCGTTGTTACGCTCAAATCTCAACCGGTTTCGGTAGTCAGTGAATTAACCGGACGCACCAGTGCTGCGCTCAGTGCTGAAGTACGTCCGCAGGTTGGGGGAATTATCCAGAAACGCTTATTTAAGGAAGGTGATCTGGTCAAGGCTGGACAGCCTCTCTACCAGATTGATGCGGCCAGTTATCAGGCTGCATGGAATGAAGCCCGGGCAGCATTACAACAAGCACAGGCACTGGTAAAAGCCGATTGCCAGAAAGCGCAGCGTTATACCCGACTGGTGAAAGAGAACGGTGTTTCACAACAGGATGCTGATGATGCTCAGTCTACCTGTGCACAAGATAAAGCCAGTGTAGAGGCGAAAAAAGCCGCACTGGAAACTGCGCGCATTAATCTTGACTGGACCACGGTAACCGCACCGATTTCGGGGCGTATTGGCATTTCGTCGGTAACCCCTGGCGCACTGGTGACCGCGTCGCAGGATACAGCGTTAACGACTATTCGTGGTCTGGATACAATGTATGTCGACCTCACTCGCTCCAGTGTCGATTTATTACGTCTGCGTAAACAGTCACTGGCGACCAACAGTGACACCATGAGCGTCTCACTTATTCTGGAAGATGGCACAACCTACAGCGAAAAAGGGCGTCTGGAACTCACCGAAGTCGCGGTGGATGAGTCTACCGGTTCGGTGACATTACGGGCAATTTTCCCCAATCCACAACAGCAGTTATTACCGGGAATGTTTGTTCGCGCTCGTGTCGATGAAGGCGTGATGGAAGACGCTATTCTCGCGCCTCAACAGGGCGTTACGCGCGATGCTAAAGGCAATGCAACTGCGCTGGTGGTGAATAAAGACAATAAAGTAGAGCAGCGAACGCTCGAAACGGGAGAAACGTATGGTGATAAATGGCTGGTGCTGAACGGCCTGCACAACGGCGACCGACTGATTGTTGAAGGTTCTGCCAAAGTCACTTCAGGGCAGACCGTCAAGGCTGTTGAAGTTCAGGCTAATGGAGGCAACGCCTGATGTTTTCGCGCTTTTTTGTTCGCCGCCCGGTCTTTGCCTGGGTTATCGCCATTTTGATTATGTTGGCGGGGATTCTGGCTATTCGCACATTGCCCGTCGCGCAATATCCTGACGTTGCACCGCCGACCATTAAAATTTCAGCCACTTATACTGGTGCTTCTGCCGAAACGCTGGAGAACAGCGTGACTCAGGTTATCGAGCAACAACTCACTGGGCTTGATAATTTACTCTATTTCAGCTCAACCAGTAGCTCTGATGGTTCGGTCAGTATTAATGTGACCTTTGAACAAGGTACCGATCCAGATACTGCACAGGTTCAGGTGCAGAATAAAATTCAGCAGGCGGAGTCGCGCCTACCCAGCGAAGTGCAGCAAACGGGTGTTACGGTGGAGAAATCACAAAGCAACTTTTTGCTGATTGCTGCCGTGTATGACACCACTGACAAAGCCTCCAGTTCGGATATCGCCGACTGGCTGGTCAGTAACGTTCAGGACCCCCTGGCGCGTGTTGAAGGTGTGGGGAGTCTGCAAGTCTTTGGCGCGGAATACGCCATGCGCATCTGGCTCGACCCGGCCAAACTGGCGTCTTACTCGCTGATGCCTTCAGACGTGCAAAGTGCTATTGAAGCGCAAAACGTGCAGGTTACTGCCGGGAAAATAGGGGCATTGCCTTCACCGAATACTCAGCAACTGACCGCAACGGTACGTGCGCAGTCTCGCTTGCAGACGGTGGATCAGTTCAAAAATATTATCGTGAAAAGCCAGTCAGACGGCGCAGTTGTTCGTATAAAAGATGTGGCTCGCGTTGAGATGGGCAGTGAAGATTATACCGCTATCGGCAAACTTAACGGTCACCCGTCTGCCGGGGTTGCTGTAATGCTTTCGCCCGGTGCGAATGCGCTGAATACGGCGACGCTGGTCAAGGATAAGATTGCCGAATTCCAACGGAACATGCCGCAGGGATACGACATCGCATACCCGAAAGACAGCACTGAATTTATTAAAATCTCCGTAGAGGACGTAATTCAGACGCTGTTTGAAGCCATCGTATTGGTGGTTTGCGTGATGTATTTATTCCTGCAAAACCTGCGTGCCACACTGATTCCGGCGTTAGCTGTCCCCGTCGTTTTGCTGGGCACATTCGGCGTTCTTGCGTTGTTTGGCTATTCGATTAATACCCTGACGTTGTTTGCAATGGTGCTGGCGATCGGCTTGCTGGTGGACGATGCCATTGTGGTGGTAGAGAACGTCGAACGCATTATGCGTGACGAAGGGTTGCCCGCGCGTGAAGCCACGGAAAAATCAATGGGCGAGATTTCTGGCGCACTGGTTGCCATTGCGCTGGTGTTGTCAGCCGTATTCCTGCCGATGGCCTTCTTTGGGGGATCTACGGGGGTAATTTATCGTCAGTTCTCCATCACCATCATCTCCGCAATGCTGCTTTCCGTGGTGGTGGCATTGACCTTGACTCCCGCCCTGTGCGGTTCCGTCCTCCAGCATGTTCCGCCACATAAAAAAGGCTTTTTCGGCGCATTTAACCGCTTTTATCGCCGTACTGAAGATAAATATCAGCGAGGCGTAATTTATGTCCTGCGCCGTGCAGCCCGAACGATGGGGCTTTATGTCGTGCTGGGTGGTGGAATGGCCCTGATGATGTGGAAACTGCCGGGCAGTTTCTTACCCACTGAAGACCAGGGCGAAATCATGGTGCAGTACACGCTGCCGGCCGGGGCGACCGCTGCCCGTACAGCAGAAGTGAATCGCCAGATTGTTGACTGGTTCCTGATTAACGAGAAAGCAAATACCGATGTCATCTTTACCGTTGATGGTTTCAGTTTTAGCGGCAGCGGACAGAACACCGGGATGGCGTTTGTTTCGTTGAAAAACTGGTCTCAACGTAAAGGGGCAGAAAACACCGCCCAGGCTATCGCCCTACGGGCTACCAAAGAGCTGGGCACAATTCGTGATGCCACGGTATTTGCGATGACGCCGCCAGCCGTTGATGGGCTGGGGCAAAGCAATGGTTTTACGTTTGAATTGTTAGCTAACGGTGGAACCGATCGTGAAACACTGCTGCAAATGCGTAATCAGTTGATAGAAAAAGCGAATCAAAGTCCGGAGTTACATTCTGTACGCGCCAATGATTTGCCACAAATGCCGCAATTGCAGGTAGATATTGATAGTAATAAAGCGGTGTCATTAGGGTTGAGTTTGAATGATGTCACCGACACCCTGTCCAGTGCGTGGGGCGGTACTTATGTGAATGACTTTATTGACCGTGGTCGTGTGAAAAAAGTCTACATTCAGGGCGACAGCGAATTTCGTTCCGCGCCGTCAGACTTAGGTAAATGGTTTGTGCGCGGTAGCGATAACGCCATGACACCATTCTCTGCTTTTGCGACCACCCGCTGGCTGTATGGACCGGAAAGACTGGTGCGCTACAACGGCTCGGCAGCCTATGAAATTCAGGGCGAAAACGCGACTGGCTTTAGTTCCGGCGATGCAATGACAAAAATGGAGGAACTGGCAAACAGTCTTCCTGCGGGAACAACATGGGCCTGGAGTGGTTTGTCATTGCAGGAGAAACTGGCCAGCGGTCAGGCATTAAGTCTGTATGCAGTTTCTATTCTGGTGGTTTTCCTCTGCCTTGCAGCACTGTACGAAAGCTGGTCAGTCCCGTTCTCGGTCATTCTGGTGATCCCTCTGGGGCTTCTTGGCGCGGCGCTGGCGGCCTGGATGCGTGATTTAAACAACGACGTTTACTTCCAGGTAGCGCTATTAACTACTATCGGCTTGTCATCGAAAAACGCCATTCTGATTGTGGAATTTGCTGAAGCGGCGGTTGCAGAGGGCTATTCCTTGAGTCGTGCGGCATTACGCGCGGCGCAGACTCGTTTACGCCCAATCATCATGACCTCGCTGGCGTTTATTGCGGGGGTAATGCCGCTGGCGATAGCAACCGGCGCAGGGGCGAACAGCCGCATCGCCATTGGTACGGGCATTATTGGCGGCACGCTGACCGCTACATTACTGGCCATTTTCTTCGTTCCTCTGTTTTTTGTACTGGTGAAACGTTTGTTTGCCGGTAAACCGCGCCGTCAGGAGTAAGTTATGTTGCGTCGTTCTCTTATTTTTCTGGTGTTGTTGAGTGCGGGATGTGTCTCGCTCGATCCTCACTACAGTACGCCTGAATCCCCAATCCCGGCGACCTTGCCGGGAGCACAGGGCCAGGGGAAGGCAATCAGCCATGACTGGCAGCAGGTGATCCACGATCCCCGATTGCAGCAGGTAGTAACCATTGCACTGAACAGTAACCGCGATGTGCAAAAAGCGATTGCTGATATTGACTCAGCACGGGCGCTCTATGGGCAAACTAATGCGTCGTTATTTCCGACGGTGAATGCGGCCTTAAGTTCGACTCGCAGTCGTTCGCTGGCGAATGGTACGGGAACAACTGCCGAGGCTGACGGCACGGTGTCCAGTTATACGCTAGATCTGTTTGGTCGTAATCAGAGTTTATCTCGGGCGGCGCGGGAAACCTGGCTTGCCAGTGAATTTACAGCCCAGAACACTCGTTTAACGCTGATTGCTGAAATCAGCACCGCCTGGCTGACACTGGCGGCCGATAACAGCAACCTGGCCCTGGCAAAAGAAACGATGGCCAGTGCAGAAAACTCATTGAAAATTATCCAGCGCCAGCAACAGGTTGGCACGGCGGCAGCGACAGATGTCAGTGAGGCGATGAGTGTTTATCAGCAAGCGCGCGCCAGCGTTGCCAGCTATCAGACACAAGTGATGCAGGATAAAAATGCGCTGAACTTACTGGCAGGTACAACGCTTGCGGAAAATCTGCTACCGGGAACACTGGAAAGCCTGCCGGAACAAATGATAAGTCTGGTTCCTGCGGGAGTATCATCTGATGTTCTGCTGCGTCGCCCGGATATCCAGGAAGCTGAACATAATTTGAAGAGCGCCAATGCAGATATTGGCGCGGCGCGGGCTAACTTTTTCCCGACGATTTCGCTGACTGCCAGTGCCGGTGTTGGCAGTGACGCATTGTCGTCGTTGTTCAGCCACGGAATGCAGATCTGGTCATTTGCGCCATCGGTCACATTACCGCTGTTCACTGGCGGAAGTAATCTGGCGCAGCTTCGTTACGCAGAAGCACAAAAGCGTGGGCTCATTGCCACCTATGAAAAAACCGTTCAGAGCGCATTTAAAGATGTCGCTAACGCACTGGCGCGGCGGACCACGCTTGAAGAGCAACTGGATGCACAGCGCCAGTATGTTAAAGCTGAGCAACAAACGGTCGATGTTGGCTTGCGTCGCTATCAGGCGGGTGTTGGTGATTACCTGACCGTGTTGACGGCGCAGCGCAGCTTGTGGAGCGCACAGCAGGAGCTGCTGGCACTGCAACTGACTGATTTTACAAACCGAATCACGCTCTGGCAGTCGCTGGGCGGCGGTATGTCATCACTCAAGTAAGGAATAATATGGCTAGAGTCTCTCTTTCATGGGCATTGATTCTTGGTCTTTTAGCCGGTATCGGCCCGATGTGTACCGATCTTTATTTGCCGGCTTTGCCGGAGATGTCTGAGCAACTGGCGGCAACCACGACCATAACGCAATTAACCCTGACCGCATCACTGATTGGTCTTGGCGTCGGACAACTGTTATTTGGCCCTCTGAGCGACAAAATAGGGCGTAAACGTCCGTTAATCTTGTCGTTGTTATTGTTTATTGTTTCTTCCATTTTATGCGCGACAACGAACAATATTTACTGGCTGGTGGTCTGGCGTTTTATTCAAGGGATCGCGGGGGCGGGTGGTTCGGTGCTCTCTCGTTCTATTGCTCGTGACAAATATCAGGGAGTAACGTTGACCCAGTTTTTTGCGCTGTTAATGACGGTGAATGGCCTGGCACCGGTGTTGTCGCCAGTGCTGGGCGGGTACATTGTTAGCACTTTTGACTGGCGCACTTTATTCTGGGTAATGGCTGAAATTAGCACCGTACTGTTGCTGGGCTGCCTGTTATTTATTAATGAGACCTTGCCAGAAAATAAAAGGGGCTCATCATTGCTATTAACCGGACGAGGCGTGGTGCAGAACCGCCGTTTTATGCGCTTTTGCCTGATTCAAAGCTTTATGCTGGCTGGTTTGTTTGCATATATCGGCTCTTCGTCGTTCGTGTTGCAGAAGGAATTTGGCTTTAGTCCAATGCAATTTAGCCTGGTGTTTGGCCTTAACGGCATCGGACTTATCATTGCTTCATGGATCTTCTCGCGCCTGGCGCGACGGATTAACGCGATGACATTGTTGCGAGGTGGCCTGATAGCGGCAATTTTGTGTGCATTGCTCACGGTCTTATGCGCATGGGTACAATTGCCCATTCCGGCACTGGTGGCATTATTTTTCACCATCGCATTTTGTAGCGGCATCGGCACTGTTGGCGGGGCAGAGGCTATGAGTGCAGTAGGGACGCAGGAATCTGGAACGGCGTCTGCGTTGATGGGGATGAGCATGTTTGTCTTCGGCGGTATAGCCGCGCCATTGTCGGGAATTGGCGGAGAAACACTGTTAAAAATGAGTCTGGCAATTACGGTGTGTTATACGCTGGCATTGCTGGTTGCTCTCACCAGAATCGACAACCAAAAGTAATGAACACCTCATCCTGAGGGGGGCCTGTCAGGATGAGGTGCAAAACACTAACGGTCCTTACGCCACGCATCCGCCGTCAATGCTTCGCCAAAATGACCGGCGATCAGCCGTTTGGTGAGTTCATGCAGCGGCGATGCCAGCACATCTGCGGTGCTGCCTCGCTCGACAACCTCGCCCTGATGCATCACCAGCACCTGGTCGCTAATGTGCTTCATCATTCCGATATGCTGGGTAACATAAATATACGAAATGCCCTGTTTTTCCTGTAACTCCAGCATCAGATTAATCAACTGCGAACGCATCGACATATCCAGTGAGGCGAGGGCTTCATCGGCAATAATGACTTTTGGGCGCAATATCAGCGCGCGCGCCAGACCCAGACGCTGTTTTTGCCCGGGTGCTAACATGTGCGGATAGTAACTGACGTGATCCGGTAGCAGCCCAACCATACGCATCGTTTCAATAATCTGTTTGCGACGCTGTTCCGGTTCCAGGTCGGTGTTCAGGCGCAGTGGAAAATCCAGAATTTGCGAGATACGTTGACGGGGATTCAACGAGGTGGAAGGATCCTGAAAAATCATGCGAATACGCTGACTGCGGAAGGAATAATCGCCAAAATGCAGCGGATGATCGTCAATCAATAACTCGCCGCTGGTAGGTTCTATCATTCCCGCCAGCATTTTTGCCAGCGTGGATTTACCCGAACCATTCTCGCCGATAATCGCCAGTGTCTGGCCTTCACGTAGCGTAAAGCTCAAGGGTTTTACCGCTTCTACGGTCTGACGACGAAACCAGCCGGTCCGGTAGCGGAACGTTTTACTTAAATTGCGCACTTCAAGTAGCGTTTCGATCATCTCACTCTTTCTCCATGTTCAGCGGGAAATGACAGGCATAGAGATGATTTTTCGCCCCCGTCAAACGTGGCGTCACAATGCATTCTCGTTGTGCATACGGGCAACGTGGCCCCAGACGACAACCAATCGGTAACTGTTCCAGCAGCGGGATAGCGCCGGGCAGCGTATTGAGGCGACTTTTATGCGGCATCGCGCTGCCGAAGTCTGGTATCGCGCGGATCAGCGCCTGGGTATAAGGATGGTGTGGCATCGTCACCAACTCCTTACTCGGCGCGGTTTCCACCGTTTGACCGCAGTAAAGCACGTTAATTTTATCCGCCCATTGGCTAAGCATTTGTAAGTCATGGCTGATAAGCAAAATAGTGGTATTGCTGTTTTGGTTGAGACGCGTCAGCAGGCGAAAGATTTGCGCCTGGGTTGTTGGCTCCATTGAGTTGGTCGGTTCGTCAGCAATTAGCAGACGTGGTTGATTCGCCAGTGCAATGGCTATCATCACTTTCTGACATTCACCTTCGGTCAACTCATAGGGAAAACTGCGCATCGCATCTTTGTGATCTTTAATCCCCACGCGGTGCAGCAGTTCAATGGCACGGCGTTTGCGCCAGCCAAAACGCTGCCACCAACGGCCTTTATAGGTCCAGGCAGGGATGTTTTGCATCAACTGGCGACCCACACGTTCTGAAGGGTCAAGACACGACTGCGGTTCCTGGAAAATCATCGACACGTTGTGACCAACCAGCTTGCGCCGTTCGCGTGCGGAGAGACGCAGCAAATCGATATCATCAAAACGCATACGGTCAGCAGTAACACGCCAGTTATCTTTATTCACCCCACAAATCGCTTTCGCAATCAAACTTTTGCCGGAACCTGATTCGCCAACAAGACCGCGGATTTCACCTTCGGTTAAGGTCATACTTACGCGGTCGACGGCTTTAACCCACTCATCACCGGTTTTAAATTCAATGGTCAGGTTACGAATATCGAGTAATGGCATTATTCCACCCCCGCAATAATTGCACGACGGACACCGTCGCCAAGGAGGTTAACCAACAGCACGCTAATCATAATTGCCGCACCTGGCAGCATGACAGTCCATGGGGCGACATAAATCAGTTCCAGCGCATCACCGAGCATCGCGCCCCATTCAGGCGAGGGCAGTTGTGCGCCGAGGTCAAGGAAGCCCAGCGCGGCGATATCGAGAATTGCCATCGACAGTGCGCGGGTGATCTCGGTGACCAGCCCGGCGGTGATGTTAGGCATCACAGCAAACCAGAGAATATTCAGCGTTGATGCGCCATCCAGACGGGCGGCGATAACGTACTCTTTTTCCAGTTCGTCATGCACCATGCTGTAAATCGAACGTACCATACGCGGCAGCAGCGCCAGCCAGACAGCAAACATGGCGTGAGACAAACTCGGTCCGGCAAACGCTACAACGATAATTGCCAGCAGCAGCGAAGGGATCGCCAGTAAGGTATCCAGAATATGGTTAAGCACCGCTGAGCGTAGGCCGTGGGTCGCCCCGGCGAAGGTGCCCAGTACCAGGCCACAGATCGTCGCGGCGAGCGTCACCACAAATGCGCCACCTACGGTTGGCGCAGCTCCGCTCAGTAAACGGCTTAAAACATCGCGTCCGAGGTCGTCAGTCCCCAGGAAGAAAGAAACTTCGCCATAGCGCGACCATGACGGCGGCAATAATTGATAACCGAGAAATTGCTGGTCGATGCCGTAAGGCGCAAACCAGCCGCCAAAAATACACAGTACAGCCAGCCCCGCGCAGCCGTACAGGCCGACCATCGCAGAGGCGTCACTATAAAATTTGCGCCAGGCGGTACGCAGCGTGCCCGGCGGGCGCTTTTCGCTGTATACGCTATCGTAAGGCATACCATTCCTTATGTTTCAGAGGGTTAGCCATGGCACCCAAAATATCAGAAATCACGTTAACAATAATGACCAGTGAGCCACACACCATCACTCCGGCGGAAATGGCTGCGTAATCCTGCTGGCGGATGGCGTTAATTAACCAGCGCCCTAAACCCGGCCAGCTAAAAACCATTTCGGTGATCATCGCCAGCGTCAGCATGGTAGAAAACTGTAAGCCCAGGCGAGGAATAACCGGAGGTAACGCGTTATGCAGAACGTGGCGACGCAAAATAGTAAAGCGCGACAAACCGCGGGTCGCCGCTGCTTTAACATAGTTCTGGTCATACACTTCGATAGTGCTGATACGCATCAGTCGGATCACTTCAGTTGTTGGCGCAACCGACAGGGTGATCACGGGTAATATCATATGGCGGATTGCGCTCATGACCATTTCATCCCGCCACGGTGAGTTCGAAAGCCAGGCATCAATCAACGCAAAACCGGTAATCGGTTTCACTTCGTAGAGCAAATCGAAACGCCCAGAAACGGGCAACCAACCTAGCGTGAGTGAACAAAACAGCGTCAGCAGAAGTGCCAGCCAGAACACCGGGATTGAAAAGCCCAGTAAGGCGATGGCGTTGATCAAGTTATCCTGCCACTTATGGCGCGTAATCCCGGCAATCATTCCTACGGGGATGCCAACAATCAGCGCAAAACCGAAGGCGAGGATGCACAGTTCCATCGTCGCCGGGAAGACCTCTTTTAACTGTTCGGCAATCGGTTGACCGTTAATGCTGGAAACACCAAAATCCCAGTGGATCAGGCCGTTAAACCAGAACACCCAGGCATTCCACAGTGACGCGCCTTGTAACGGCGCATGTGGGGTGAAATAGCTCAAGCTGAAGCCAACGAAGGTCAGCAGGAACAAGGTCACAATCAATAACAAAATACGGCGTAAGGTGAAGATAATCATGGCTTTTTCACCTCATCCTGTTTCTCGCGATACACCCCAGCAAAGGAGGCGTTACCAAACGGGCTAAGTACCAGACCTTTGATATCGTACCGATAGGCCTGCAAACGCAATGACGACGCCAGCGGCAGAATAGGTAATTCCTGCGCCAGAATACTTTGCGCTTCGTCATAGGCTTCAATACGCGCCGCCAGCTGCTGCGAAGAGAGCGCCTTACGCAACACGCTGTCGAATTTCGGATCGCACCAGTGGGCGAGGTTGGTCTGCGAATGAATTGCTGCGCAGCTCAGTAACGGACGGAAGAAACTGTCCGGGTCGTTACTGTCCGTCGCCCAACCGGATAACGTCAGATCATGGCTCATATCCATCAACCGCGCCTCCTGAAAACGACCTTCTACCGGCACAATCACCACTTTTACGCCAACCTGTGCCATATCCGCCTGAATCAGTTCGGCGGTTTTCAGTGGACTGGGGTTCCACGCCTGCGAACGTGTGGGCACCCACAGTTTCAGCGTTAAGTTTTCCAGCCCCAACGCCTTCAACTGTTCGCGCGATTTTGCCGGATTGTATTCAGTAATTTTAGCCTCGTTGTCATAGGCCCACGAGGCTCGCGGTAAAATAGAGGCCGCCGTTTCAGCCGTACCATAATAGATGGATTGCATCAGGCGCTGGTTATTAATTGCCAGTGCCAGCGCATGGCGGACAGCGGGATTATTTAGCGGCGGTTTAGCGGTGTTAAACGCCAGATAGGCGACGTTCATCCCCGGGCGCAGCGTTAAACGCAAGCGTGGGTCGTCACGCAAAATGGATAGCTGACTGGCAGCAGGCCAGGCCAGAACGTCGCACTCCCCGGTCAGGAGTTTCGACAATCGTCCTGTACCGCCAGAGCCTAAATCCACCACCACTTGTGGCATCAACGGCTTACCACGCCAGAAATCATCATGACGTTGTAAGCGAATATATTGCCCGGCGCGGTATTCCGACAACTGATACGGACCGGTGCCGACCGGTTGACGGTCGAGTTGCTCCTGGCGATCTTCTTTCTCTAACTTCCCTGCATATTCTGCCGACATGACCGAAGCATAATGGGTCGCCAGGTGCCACAAAAAAGAAGCATCCGGCTGAGCCAGACGGAACTCAACGGTATGATTATCCAGCTTGCGGACGCTTTTCACGTTATCGGCAAATTGCAGACTGTCGAAATAGGGGAAGTTACTGCCGTTGACGTTATGCCACGGGTTGTTGCGGTCAAAAATCCGTTGGAAGGTAAACACCACATCATCGGCATTCATTTTACGAGTGGGAGTAAACCAGTCGGTTTTTTGAAACGGAACATCGCGACGCAGGTGGAAGCGATAGGTCGCGCCGTTGTCGAGCACTTCCCAGCTTTCGGCAAGTTCCGGCATCAGGCGATAGGTATAGGGATCGACATCCAGCAGTCGATCATAAAACTGGGCGGCAAGGGTATCGACAATTAACCCACTGCTCGCTTTGGATGGGTTAAAGGTGTTGACTTGCCCGCTGACGCAATAGACAAAACCGCTGTCACGGATATCAGCATGCGGGGGGGATTCAGGCGCGGCGATTGCCTGACCACTCACAAGTCCAGCAATCACCAAAAGAGACGATAATACCTGGCGCATAATATTAAGGGATTTTATGTAAAGAGGCTATCTTACTAATATTTAATGACATTTGCCATTACCGTTTGTTTTCAGGGGTAATAATGAGGGCCGTGTGGTTGGTCATTGAACAGGTGGCGTCGTCATCAGTTCAACATTCGTACCCGTGATTTCTTTATAACTATAACTCACAGAACAACTTAGCGAGGAGCAGAGCGGTACGATCGTGAGAAACCCATTAAAGCACGCTGCTGTGCGTGTCATTTTTAGCCGGATGCGGCGCGAACGCTTTATCCGGGCAACGATACTGACCGATAGTCTGCAATTAAATAATTACTCATTACCCCATTGATTCAAAAACTCTGCGATCTCATCAATGCGTACGGGATTAATCCCCGCTTCAGCAGCCATTTCATGTTGGGCTTCTTCACTGATCTCTTCATTATTCATCAAACGGGTGAGCAGTAACTGGAAGTAGTGGGCCAGCGGTGTGCGTTCAGCGTCTGCGACAGGCTCTGCGCATTCGGTCGCGTACTCATCGGCAATATCAAAATATTTTAGCGGGATATCGTGGTTCATTATTTGCCCCTGGGGTTAATGCGCTAAGCATAAAGGCGGATGATAGCACTCGTGATCCGGGTCATACATATTTTTATAGTTAATGGCGCGGTGCATTACCCTCAGGCAGGATAATGCGCCGCGCATTCGACTATTACGTTTCGCTCACCGGCGTTCTGTCGCCATCATACAACGGCACTTTGCGATAGCGGCGGATCAAATACCACAAATATGCGCCGCCTAACGAAGCCCATACCATCCCGGTTGCGCAATTCGATGCGGCAATGAAAATTTTGCAGGATGCGCTGAGAGATTAATACGCAGAAGCAGGGTTAACGCAATAATGCCTGATGCGCAGCGCTTATCAGGCCTGCAAACGACGTATTGATTATGTATGCCGGATAAAGCGTTCACGCTGCATCCGGCAAGTTGTATTGCCCAACTTCGCTAAATCTGGTGCTTTTTCAACAACGCGCGGAACTGATGATAGGTTAACCCCAGCAATTCAGCGGCGCGCTTCTGGTTATATTTCCCCTGTTGCAAACTGAGTTGCAGCAACTCTTTTTCCTGCTGCATCTGAAACTCGCGTAAATCCAGTGGCAGCGTCGGAAGCGAGGTGTTTTCTGAAACGGCGATGGCTTCTTCAGATGGACGGCGTTTAAAGGGATCAATAATGATGTCATCAAGCGGATAATCGCTGGTGCCGTGACGATACACTGAACGTTCCACCACGTTTTTCAATTCACGTATATTTCCCGGCCAGCGATAATTCAGCAATGTTTCTCTGGCGTGCTCTGTAAAACCCGGGAACAGAGGCAGCTTGATTTCCCGACACATCTGGATGGCAAAGTGTTCTGCCATCAACATAATGTCGCTTTCACGCTCGCGCAGTGGTGGCAGTTGCACTACATCGAAAGCCAGCCGGTCGAGCAGGTCAGCGCGAAAAGTACCTTCATTGACCATCGCCGGGAGATCGGCATTCGTCGCGCATACCAACCGCACATTCACCTGCAATGGCTGGCTGCCGCCGACGCGCTCCAGTTCACCGTACTCAATCACACGCAATAATTTTTCCTGCACCATCATCGGTGCCGTAGCTAGTTCATCAAGAAATAGCGTACCGCCGTCGGCACGTTCAAATCTCCCTGGATGACGTTTTTGCGCACCGGTAAACGCCCCCGCTTCGTGACCAAACAGTTCGGAATCCAACAGATTTTCATTTAACGCCGCGCAGTTAAGGGAAATAAACGGCCCTTGCCAACGGGAGGAGAGATAATGCAGGCGGCTGGCGATCAGCTCTTTACCGGTGCCGCGCTCGCCGATGATGAGCACCGGTTTGTCCAGCGGTGCGAGATGCGAAACCTGTTCCAGCACTTCGAGAAAGCTGTTCGCCTCACCGAGTAAATTATCTTTGTATTCTGCCATGATGAAATTCGCCACTTGTTAGTGTAATTCGCTAATTCATCCTGGCATGTTGCTGTTGATTCTTCAATCAGATCTTTATAAATCAAAAAGATAAAAATTGGCACGCAAATTGTATTAACAGTTCAGCAGGACAATCCTGAACGCAGAAATCAAGAGGACAACATTATGGGTATTTTTTCTCGCTTTGCCGACATCGTGAATGCCAACATCAACGCTCTGTTAGAGAAAGCGGAAGATCCACAGAAACTGGTGCGTCTGATGATCCAGGAGATGGAAGATACATTGGTTGAAGTACGTTCTACTTCGGCGCGTGCGCTGGCAGAAAAGAAACAGCTGACTCGTCGTATTGAACAAGCGTCGGCGCGTGAAATTGAATGGCAGGAAAAAGCGGAACTGGCACTGCTGAAAGATAGAGAGGATCTGGCGCGTGCGGCGTTAATTGAAAAACAGAAACTGACCGATCTGATTAAGAGCCTGGAACATGAAGTGACGCTGGTGGACGATACGCTAGTGCGTATGAAGAAAGAGATCGGCGAGCTGGAAAACAAATTGAGCGAAACACGCGCTCGCCAGCAGGCATTGATGTTACGCCATCAGGCGGCAAACTCGTCGCGCGATGTGCGTCGTCAGCTGGACAGTGGCAAACTGGATGAAGCAATGGCTCGTTTCGAATCTTTCGAACGCCGTATCGACCAGATGGAAGCGGAAGCAGAAAGCCACAGCTTCGGTAAACAAAAATCGCTGGACGATCAGTTTGCCGAACTGAAAGCCGATGATGCAATCAGCGAGCAACTGGCACAATTAAAAGCCAAAATGAAGCAAGACAATCAATAATAACATCCAGGCGGCGTCCGAACGCGCCGCCGCTCATCGTCTAAGGAGTACTTATGAGCGCGCTATTTCTGGCTATTCCGTTAACCATTTTTGTGCTGTTTGTTTTACCGATCTGGTTATGGCTGCATTACAGCAATCGTTCTGGTCGCAGTGAATTGTCGCAAAGTGAGCAGCAGCGATTAGCGCAACTGGCTGATGAAGCAAAACGGATGTGCGAACGTATTCAGGCGCTGGAATCCATTCTTGATGCAGAACATCCGAACTGGAGGGATCGCTAATGGCGGGCATTAATCTCAATAAAAAATTATGGCGTATTCCACAGCAGGGCATGGTCCGTGGCGTCTGCGCCGGGATTGCCAACTATTTTGATGTACCAGTAAAACTGGTGCGTATCCTGGTGGTGCTGTCGATTTTCTTCGGTCTGGCGCTGTTTACCCTGGTTGCTTACATCATTTTGTCATTTGCGCTTGATCCAATGCCGGACAACATGGCCTTTGGTGAGCAGCTACCTTCCAGCAGTGAATTGCTGGATGAAGTCGACCGTGAACTGGCGGCAAGTGAAACGCGTTTACGCGAGATGGAACGTTATGTCACTTCCGATACTTTCACGTTACGTAGCCGTTTCCGTCAACTGTGAGGAAAGTTATGAATACTCGCTGGCAACAGGCCGGGCAAAAGGTGAAGCCTGGTTTCAAATTAGCAGGCAAGCTGGTACTTCTTACCGCGCTGCGCTATGGCCCGGCGGGTGTAGCTGGCTGGGCGATAAAATCAGTTGCTCGCCGACCACTGAAAATGTTGCTGGCTGTGGCGCTGGAACCGCTGTTAAGTCGGGCTGCCAATAAACTGGCGCGGCGTTATAAAAGGTGAGGGGAATTTCGCAAAAATGGTTAAAGCTAAGGCGTATTATGGATGGCAATTTTCATCCATAGAAGGACGCTTACATGTTTAAAAAAGGCTTACTTGCTCTGACACTGGTGTTTTCACTGCCCGTTTTCGCCGCTGAACACTGGATCGATGTTCGTGTTCCAGAGCAGTATCAGCAAGAGCACGTTCAGGGAGCCATCAATATTCCCCTGAAGGAAGTGAAAGAGCGCATTGCCACCGCCGTTCCGGATAAAAACGACACCGTGAAAGTGTATTGCAATGCCGGACGCCAGTCAGGGCAGGCAAAAGACATCCTTAGCGAGATGGGATATACCCACGTTGAGAACGCCGGCGGCCTGAAAGACATCGCAATGCCGAAGGTCAAAGGTTAAAAGAATCCACCCTAAGCGGCGCTTATGCGCCGTTTACTTTTTCTGTCACACCTTATTTACATCCCCATAGATTATTTGCGTCAGCTCACAAATACGCTTTTTCCCAGGTAAAAAAAGATTTCCTGCGTGACTAAACCCCTTGAGCTCAATTGACAGTTTATTTTATGCGGAGTAGTCTCTCGTTTCATGGGACCGCTACCACGGAAAGGCAACATGAAACAGAAAATTACGGATTACCTGGACGAAATCTACGGTGGAACATTTACCGCGACTCATTTACAGAAACTTGTAACGCGTCTTGAGAGTGCGAAACGATTAATTACACAGCGACGTAAAAAACACTGGGATGAAAGTGATGTCGTGTTAATTACCTATGCCGATCAATTTCACAGTAATGATTTAAAGCCACTACCCACATTTAATCAGTTTTACCCTCAATGGCTGCAAAGAATTTTTTCACATGTTCATTTATTACCTTTTTATCCATGGTCATCTGATGATGGATTTTCGGTAATTGATTATCATCAGGTCGCCAGTGAAGCGGGGGAGTGGCAGGATATTCAGCAACTCGGTGAATGCAGCCATTTAATGTTTGATTTTGTCTGCAACCATATGTCGGCAAAAAGTGAATGGTTTAAAAACTATTTACAACAGCAGCCAGGTTTTGAAGATTTTTTTATTGCCATTGATCCGAAAACCGATCTCAGCGCCGTCACTCGCCCGCGTGCGTTACCGTTATTAACGCCATTCCAGATGCGCGATCATTCAATGCGCCATTTATGGACCACCTTTAGCGACGATCAAATTGACCTCAATTACCGTAGCCCTGAAGTGTTGCTGGCGATGGTGGATGTATTGCTGTGCTACCTGGAAAAGGGCGCAGAGTATGTCCGTCTGGATGCCGTTGGCTTTATGTGGAAAGAGCCGGGAACAAGCTGCATCCATCTGGAAAAAACACATCTGATTATCAAACTGTTACGGTCGATTATTGATAACGTCGCGCCAGGCACAGTGATCATTACCGAGACCAATGTTCCGCATAAAGACAACATTGCTTACTTTGGCGAAGGCGATGACGAAGCGCATATGGTGTACCAGTTCTCGATGCCGCCGCTGGTGCTGCATGCGGTGCAAAAACAGAACGTTGAGGCACTTTGTGCGTGGGCGCAAAACCTGACACTACCTTCCAGCAACACCACCTGGTTTAACTTCCTTGCCTCTCACGATGGCATCGGGCTTAACCCACTGCGGGGGTTGTTGCCCGAAAACGAAATATTAGCGCTGGTCGAGGTGTTACAGCAGGAAGGGGCATTAGTAAACTGGAAAAATAATCCCGACGGTACGCGTAGCCCCTATGAAATGAATGTCACCTATATGGATGCGTTGAGCCGCCGTGAGTGTAGCGACGAAGAACGGTGTGCCAGGTTTATTCTCGCCCATGCGATTTTGTTAAGTTTTCCCGGTGTGCCAGCGATATATATTCAAAGCATTCTGGGGTCGCGTAATGATTACGCAGGTGTCGAAAAACTTGGATATAATCGCGCGATTAACCGTAAAAAATACTCTAGTAAAGAGATAACGACAGAACTGAACAATAAAGCGACATTAAGGTATTCGATATATTATAAGTTGTCGCATTTAATTACACTTCGTCGCAGTCATAAAGAGTTTCATCCGGATAATAATTTCACCATTGATGCGATTAATTCATTTGTAATGCGAATTCAAAGAAGCAATGCGGATGGCGATTGCCTGACGGGATTGTTTAATGTCAGTGAAAATATTCAGCATATAAATATTACTGACCTGCACGGTCGGGATCTGATTAGTGAAGTTGATATATTGGGTAATGAAATAACACTGCATCCCTGGCAGGTTATGTGGATTAAATAAAAAGGAACATTTCATGATTAAATCAAAAATCGTGCTGTTATCAGCACTGGTTTCCTGCGCCCTGATTTCAGGCTGTAAAGAAGAAAATAAAAATAATGTATCCATCGAATTTATGCATTCTTCGGTGGAGCAGGAGCGCCAGGCCGTCATCAGCAAATTGATTGCCCGTTTTGAAAAAGAAAACCCAGGTATCACCGTAAAACAAGTGCCCGTGGAAGAAGACGCCTATAACACCAAAGTCATTACCCTTTCACGTAGCGGTTCGCTGCCGGAAGTGATCGAAACCAGCCATGACTACGCCAAAGTGATGGACAAAGAGCAGCTTATCGATCGCCAGGCGGTTGCCACGGTCATCAGCAACGTCGGTGAAGGCGCGTTCTACGATGGCGTACTGCGGATTGTGCGCACCGAAGATGGCAGCGCCTGGACCGGTGTTCCTGTCAGCGCATGGATTGGCGGGATCTGGTATCGCAAAGATGTGCTGGCAAAAGCTGGGCTGGAGGAGCCAAAAAACTGGCAGCAATTGCTGGACGTTGCACAGAAACTGAATGACCCGGCGAATAAAAAATACGGTATTGCGCTGCCTACAGCAGAAAGCGTGTTGACGGAACAGTCTTTCTCCCAGTTTGCGTTATCCAATCAGGCTAACGTCTTTAACGCCGAAGGCAAAATCACCCTTGATACACCAGAGATGATGCAGGCGCTGACCTATTACCGCAACCTTGCTGCCAACACCATGCCAGGTTCTAACGACATCATGGAAGTGAAAGACGCTTTTATGAACGGCACCGCGCCGATGGCGATTTACTCCACCTATATCCTTCCGGCTGTGATTAAAGAAGACGATCCGAAAAACGTTGGTTTCGTGGTGCCAACCGAGAAAAATTCTGCGGTCTACGGCATGTTGACCTCGCTGACCATTACCGCCGGGCAAAAGACTGAAGAGACGGAAGCGGCTGAAAAATTTGTCACCTTTATGGAGCAGGCGGACAACATTGCCGACTGGGTGATGATGTCACCAGGCGCGGCGCTGCCGGTGAACAAAGCGGTGGTGACTACCGCCACCTGGAAAGACAACGACGTTATTAAGGCGCTGGGAGAATTGCCGAATCAGCTAATCAGCGAACTGCCAAATATTCAGGTCTTTGGCGCAGTAGGGGATAAAAACTTTACCCGCATGGGCGATGTGACGGGGTCTGGCGTGGTGAGTTCAATGGTGCATAACGTCACCGTGGGTAAAGCCGATCTCCCTGGCACGCTGCAAGCGAGCCAGAAAAAGCTGGATGAACTGATCGAACAGCACTAAACCCAGGACAGGAATCCGCAATGAACAGGCTTTTTTCAGGTCGTTCCGATATGCCTTTTGCACTGCTGCTTCTCGCGCCCAGCTTATTACTGCTGGGCGGTCTGGTGGCGTGGCCGATGGTGTCGAATATCGAAATCAGTTTTTTACGTCTGCCGCTCAATCCCAATATCGAGGCAACATTTGTTGGGGTGAGCAACTATGTGCGTATTCTCTCCGATCCGGGCTTCTGGCACTCGCTGTGGATGACGGTCTGGTATACCGCGCTTGTGGTGGCGGGCAGCACCGTGCTCGGGCTGGCCGTGGCGATGTTTTTCAACCGCGAGTTCCGCCTGCGCAAAACCGCGCGTTCGCTGGTGATCCTTTCCTACGTAACGCCGTCTATTTCGCTGGTGTTCGCCTGGAAATACATGTTCAACAACGGCTACGGCATTGTGAACTACCTCGGCGTCGATCTTCTGCATCTCTATGAGCAGGCGCCGCTGTGGTTCGATAACCCGGGCAGCAGCTTTGTGCTGGTGGTGTTGTTCGCTATCTGGCGCTACTTCCCGTATGCCTTTATCTCGTTTCTGGCGATTTTGCAGACCATCGACAAATCGCTGTACGAAGCGGCAGAGATGGATGGCGCGAATGCCTGGCAGCGGTTTCGCATCGTCACGCTGCCCGCGATTATGCCGGTCCTGGCGACGGTGGTGACCCTGCGCACTATCTGGATGTTCTACATGTTCGCGGATGTTTATCTGCTGACGACCAAGGTCGATATTCTCGGTGTCTATCTCTACAAAACCGCCTTTGCCTTTAATGACTTAGGGAAAGCGGCGGCGATCTCGGTGGTGCTTTTCATCATTATTTTCGCTGTCATTCTGCTGACCAGGAAACGGGTGAACCTCAATGGCAACAAATAAACGCACACTCAGTCGAATCGGTTTTTACTGCGGGCTGGCGCTGTTTCTCATCATCACGCTGTTTCCATTTTTTGTGATGCTGATGACCTCGTTCAAGAGCGCAAAAGAGGCGATCTCGCTGCATCCTACGCTGCTGCCACAGCAGTGGACGCTGGAGCATTACGTCGACATTTTTAATCCGGTGATTTTCCCGTTTATCGACTACTTCCGTAACAGCATGGTGGTGTCGGTGGTTTCATCCGTGGTGGCGGTATTTCTCGGCATTCTTGGGGCTTACGCGCTTTCCCGCCTGCGCTTTAAAGGGCGGATGACCATCAACGCCAGCTTTTACACGGTGTACATGTTCTCCGGCATTTTGCTGGTGGTGCCGCTGTTCAAAATCATCACCGCGCTTGGCATTTACGACACTGAGATGGCGCTGATCATCACCATGGTGACGCAAACTCTGCCTACCGCCGTGTTTATGCTGAAAAGCTACTTCGACACCATCCCCGATGAAATCGAAGAAGCGGCAATGATGGATGGCCTCAATCGTCTGCAAATTATCTTCCGTATCACCGTGCCGTTGGCGATGTCGGGGCTGATCTCCGTGTTCGTCTACTGCTTTATGGTGGCGTGGAACGACTATCTCTTTGCGTCGATTTTCCTCTCCAGCGCCAGCAATTTCACTTTACCGGTAGGCCTGAACGCGCTGTTCAGTACGCCAGATTACATCTGGGGACGGATGATGGCGGCCTCGCTGGTGACCGCATTGCCGGTGGTGATTATGTACGCGCTTTCTGAACGTTTTATTAAGAGTGGTTTGACCGCCGGTGGCGTGAAGGGCTAAAGCGGCCAGTTTCTTTACAAGGAGTTTTACATGAAAAAGTTAGTAGCCACAGCACCGCGCGTTGCTGCGCTGGTTGAGTATGAAGATCGGGCGATTTCAGCCAATGAAGTGAAGATCCGCGTGCGATTCGGCGCGCCGAAACACGGGACGGAAGTGGTTGATTTCCGCGCCGCCAGCCCGTTTATTAATGACGACTTTAATGGCGAATGGCAGATGTTCACCCCGCGTCCGGCAGATGCGCCGCGCGGCATTGAGTTTGGCAAGTTCCAGCTTGGCAACATGGTGGTTGGCGACATTATCGAGTGCGGCAGCGACGTTAACGACTACGCGGTGGGCGACAGCGTATGCGGCTACGGCCCGCTCTCCGAGACGGTCATCATTAACGCAGTGAATAACTACAAGCTGCGCAAAATGCCGCAAGGCAGCTCCTGGAAAAACGCCGTCTGCTACGACCCGGCGCAGTTTGCCATGAGCGGCGTGCGCGATGCCAACGTACGCGTAGGGGATTTTGTCGTGGTGGTCGGGCTTGGCGCGATTGGTCAAATTGCCATTCAACTGGCAAAACGCGCTGGCGCGTCGGTGGTAATTGGCGTCGATCCTATTACCCGTCGTTGTGATATTGCCCGTCGCCACGGTGCGGATTTCTGTCTTAACCCCATTGGCGCTGACGTAGGTAAAGAGATCAAAACGCTGACCGGCAAGCAGGGTGCCGATGTGATTATCGAAACCAGCGGTTACGCCGACGCGCTGCAATCGGCGCTCCGCGGTCTGGCCTACGGCGGCACCATCTCCTATGTCGCGTTTGCCAAACCATTTGCTGAAGGTTTTAACCTCGGACGCGAAGCGCATTTCAATAACGCCAAAATTGTTTTCTCCCGTGCGTGCAGCGAGCCGAACCCGGATTATCCGCGCTGGAGCCGCAAACGTATCGAAGAAACCTGTTGGGAACTGCTGATGAACGGTTATCTCAATTGTGAAGATTTAATCGACCCGGTGGTGACCTTTGCCAATAGCCCGGAAAGTTACATGCAGTATGTCGACCAGCATCCGGAACAGAGCATCAAAATGGGCGTTACGTTTTAATTCAAAGGAATGAAAAAAATGAAAATCGGCACACAGAATCAGGCGTTCTTTCCGGAAAACATTCTGGAGAAATTTCGTTATATCAAAGAGATGGGTTTCGATGGTTTTGAGATCGACGGCAAACTGCTGGTCAACAATCTCGAAGAAGTCAAAGCAGCAATCAAAGAAACCGGTTTACCGGTGACCACCGCCTGTGGTGGCTATGACGGTTGGATTGGCGACTTTATCGAAGAGCGTCGACTTAATGGCTTAAAGCAGATCGAACGCATTCTTGAAGCGCTGGCAGAAGTGGGCGGTAAAGGTATCGTCGTTCCGGCTGCATGGGGCATGTTTACCTTCCGCTTACCGCCGATGACCTCGCCGCGTAGCCTGGACGGCGACCGCAAAATGGTGAGTGATTCCCTGCGCGTACTGGAACAGGCGGCCGCACGTACCGGAACCGTGGTGTACCTCGAACCGTTAAACCGCTATCAGGATCACATGATCAACACCCTCGCCGATGCTCGTCGTTACATCGTCGAAAACGATCTTAAACATGTACAGATTATCGGCGATTTCTATCACATGAATATCGAAGAAGATAACCTGGCGCAGGCGTTGCACGACAACCGCGACTTGCTCGGTCATGTGCATATTGCCGATAACCATCGTTACCAGCCGGGCAGCGGCACCCTCGATTTCCACGCGCTGTTTGAACAGCTGCGCGCCGATAACTATCAGGGTTATGTGGTGTATGAAGGGCGTATCCGGGCAGAAGATCCTGCCCAGGCGTACCGTGATTCTTTGGCCTGGGTGCGTACCTGCTAAGAGGTCTTTGTGAAAAGTGCAATGACAAGCTCTCCGCTGCGAGTCGCGATCATAGGCGCGGGCCAGGTGGCGGATAAAGTTCATGCTTCGTACTACTGCACCCGCAACGATCTGGAACTGGTGGCTGTCTGTGGCAGCCGCCTTTCCCAGGCGCAGGCGCTGGCAGAAAAATACGGGAATGCATCCGTGTGGGACGATCCGCAGGCCATGCTGCTGGCGGTGAAACCTGATGTGGTTAGCGTCTGCTCACCTAACCGTTTTCATTACGAACATACCCTGATGGCGCTGGAAGCGGGCTGCCATGTGATGTGCGAAAAACCGCCCGCCATGACGCCAGAACAGGCGCGGGAAATGTGCGATACCGCGCGCAAACAGGGCAAGGTGCTGGCCTACGACTTTCACCATCGTTTTGCACTCGATACGCAACAGCTGCGTGAACAGGTGACCAACGGCGTTTTGGGAGAGATTTACGTTACCACCGCCCGCGCCCTGCGTCGTTGCGGTGTTCCCGGCTGGGGTGTCTTTACTAATAAAGAATTGCAGGGCGGAGGCCCGCTGATCGACATCGGCATTCATATGCTGGATGCGGCGATGTATGTGCTGGGTTTTCCAGCGGTGAAAAGCGTGACTGCGCATAGCTTTCAAAAGATCGGCACGCAAAAGAGCTGCGGTCAATTTGGCGAGTGGGACCCGGCAACCTACAGCGTCGAAGATTCGCTGTTTGGCACCATTGAATTTCATAACGGCGGCATTCTGTGGCTGGAAACGTCATTTGCACTCAACATCCGCGAACAGTCGATTATGAACGTCAGCTTTTGTGGTGATAAAGCCGGGGCGACGCTGTTTCCGGCACATATCTACACCGATAACAACGGTGAATTAATGACGCTGATGCAACGGGAAATGGCAGACGACAACCGTCATCTGCGCAGTATGGAAGCCTTTATCAACCACGTACAAGGTAAGCCCGTGATGATAGCCGACGCCGAGCAGGGATACATCATCCAGCAACTGGTGGCGACGCTTTATCAATCCGCAGAAACAGGGACGCGTGTGGAATTATGATCAGGCCAGTAACGTTAACGGAACCCCATTTCAGCCAGCATACCCTGAACAAGTATGCTTCGCTGATGGCGCAGGGGAACGGCTATCTTGGGCTTCGCGCCAGCCATGAAGAAGATTACACGCGCCAGACCCGTGGGATGTATCTGGCAGGGCTTTATCATCGGGCGGGTAAAGGTGAAATCAACGAACTGGTGAACCTGCCTGATGTCGTGGGGATGGAGATTGCCATAAATGGTGAGATTTTCTCGTTATCCCGCGAAGCATGGCAGCGTGAGCTTAACTTTGCCAGTGGCGAATTACGCCGCAACGTTGTCTGGCGTACCAGCAACGGCGCAGGTTACACCATCACCAGCCGTCGCTTTGTTTCGGCAGACCAACTGCCGCTCATTGCGCTGGAAATCACTATTACGCCACTGGACGCCGACGCGTTAGTGCTGATTTCAACAGGCATTGACGCCACGCAAACCAACCACGGTCGCCAACATCTCGACGAAACCCAGGTGCGGGTATTTGGTCAGCATCTGATGCAGGGGATCTACACCACCCAGGATGGGCGCAGTGATGTGGCCATCAGCTGTTGCTGTAAGGTGAGCGGTGATGTGCAGCAATGCTATACCGCCAAAGAGCGCCGTTTACTGCAACATACCTGCGCGCAGCTTCACGCAGGTGAGACGCTGACGCTGCAAAAACGGGTGTGGATCGACTGGCGGGACGACAGACAAGCCGCTTTAGACGAATGGGGCAGTGCGTCGCTTCGTCAGCTTGAAATGTGCGCGCAGCAGAGTTACGACCAACTTCTTGCAGCATCAACAGAAAACTGGCGTCAATGGTGGCAGAAACGTCGTATCACGGTAAACGGCGGCGATGCGCACGATCAGCAAGCGTTAGATTATGCGCTTTATCACCTGCGCATCATGACGCCTGCCCACGATGAGCGCAGCAGCATTGCGGCGAAAGGTTTAACCGGCGAAGGCTACAAAGGCCACGTTTTCTGGGATACAGAAGTATTTTTGCTACCGTTCCATCTGTTTAGCGATCCGACGGTTGCCCGAAGTTTACTGCGTTATCGCTGGCACAACTTGCCTGGCGCGCAGGAGAAAGCGCGACGCAACGGCTGGCAGGGCGCTCTGTTTCCGTGGGAAAGCGCGCGTAGTGGCGAAGAAGAGACGCCGGAATTTGCCGCCATTAACATTCGTACCGGGTTGCGGCAAAAAGTGGCCTCTGCGCAGGCGGAACATCATCTGGTGGCCGATATCGCCTGGGCGGTTATTCAATACTGGCGGACCACGGGGGATGAAAGTTTCATTGCTCATGAAGGCATGGCGCTACTTCTGGAGACGGCAAAGTTCTGGATTAGCCGCGCGGTGAGGGTTAACGACCGTCTGGAAATTCATGATGTTATTGGGCCAGACGAATATACCGAACATGTCAATAATAACGCCTTCACCAGCTATATGGCGTATTACAACGTCCAGCAGGCGCTGAATATCGCTCGTCAGTTTGGCTGTAGCGACGACGCGTTTATTCATCGTGCAGAAATGTACCTCAAAGAACTGCTGCTGCCAGAAATTCAGCCCGACGGCGTTTTGCCGCAGGATGATTCGTTTATGGCTAAGCCGGTGATTAATCTGGCGAAATACAAAGCGGCGGCGGGGAAGCAAACCATTCTGCTGGATTATTCACGCGCAGAAGTGAACGAGATGCAGATCCTCAAACAAGCTGATGTGGTGATGCTCAATTACATGCTGCCGGAGCAGTTCTCAGCGGCATCGTGTCTTGCCAATCTGCAATTTTATGAACCGCGCACTATTCACGACTCGTCATTAAGTAAAGCAATCCACGGCATTGTTGCCGCACGCTGTGGCCTGCTGACCCAAAGTTATCAGTTCTGGCGCGAGGGGACTGAAATCGATCTTGGTGCTGATCCACATAGCTGTGATGACGGTATCCACGCTGCCGCAACTGGCGCTATCTGGCTGGGGGCGATTCAGGGTTTTGCCGGGGTGAGCGTGCGTGACGGTGAATTACATCTCAATCCGGCGTTACCTGAGCAGTGGCAACAGTTGTCTTTCCCTCTGTTCTGGCAGGGCTGCGAATTACAGGTCACTCTCGACGCGCAGCGTATTGCGATTCGAACTTCTGCGCCCGTTTCACTGCGCTTGAACGGTCAGCTTATATCTGTGGCTGAAGAATCTGTTTTCTGTTTGGGGGATTTTATTTTGCCCTTCAATGGGACCGCTACCACGCATCTGGAGGGTGAATGAAACTGCAGGGGGTAATTTTCGATCTGGATGGAGTAATCACAGATACCGCGCATCTGCATTTCCAGGCGTGGCAGCAGATTGCCGCTGAAATTGGCATCAGCATTGATGCGCAGTTTAACGAATTCCTAAAAGGGATCAGCCGCGATGAGTCCCTGCGGCGAATTCTGCAGCACGGGGGTAAAGAGGGCGATTTTAACCCACAGGAACGGGCGCAACTGGCGTATCGCAAAAATCTGCTTTACGTCCACTCACTGCGCGAACTGACGGTTAATGCTGTGCTGCCTGGCATTCACAATTTGCTGGTAGATCTCCGAGCACAGCAGATTCCGGTTGGGCTGGCTTCTGTCTCCCTGAATGCGCCGACGATTTTAGCAGCGCTGGAGCTGCGCGAGTTTTTCACCTTCTGCGCGGACGCTTCCCAACTCAAAAATTCGAAACCGGACCCGGAAATCTTTCTCGCCGCCTGTGCAGGGCTGGGCGTGCCGCCACAGGCATGTATCGGCATTGAAGATGCGCAGGCGGGCATTGAAGCCATTAACGCCAGCGGTATGCGCTCGGTGGGGATCGGCGCGGGCTTAACCGGGGCGCAATTATTGTTGCCCTCAACGGACTCCCTGACCTGGCCGCGGTTATCGGCCTTCTGGCAAAACGTATAGCAAAGGAATCAACATGGCACAGCTTTCGTTACAACATATTCAAAAGATCTACGATAACCAGGTGCATGTGGTGAAGGACTTCAACCTGGAGATTGCCGATAAAGAGTTCATCGTGTTTGTCGGTCCGTCGGGCTGCGGTAAATCGACCACCCTGCGTATGATTGCCGGGCTTGAGGAGATCAGCGGCGGTGATCTGTTGATCGACGGCAAACGAATGAATGACGTTCCAGCCAAAGCACGCAATATCGCGATGGTGTTCCAGAACTACGCGCTGTATCCGCATATGACGGTCTACGACAACATGGCGTTTGGCCTGAAGATGCAAAAAATCGCCAGAGAGGTGATTGATGAGCGGGTGAACTGGGCGGCGCAAATTCTCGGCCTGCGTGAGTACCTGAAACGCAAGCCGGGCGCGCTTTCCGGCGGGCAACGTCAGCGAGTGGCGCTTGGGCGGGCGATTGTGCGCGAAGCGGGCGTGTTTTTAATGGATGAGCCGCTCTCTAACCTGGATGCCAAGCTGCGCGTGCAAATGCGCGCAGAGATCAGCAAGCTGCATCAGAAACTGAACACCACCATGATCTACGTGACCCACGATCAGACCGAAGCGATGACCATGGCGACGCGGATTGTCATTATGAAGGATGGGATTGTTCAGCAGGTCGGTGCGCCGAAAACGGTTTATAACCAACCTGCGAATATGTTTGTTGCCGGATTTATTGGATCACCAGCGATGAATTTTATTCGCGGCACGATCGATGGCAATAAATTCGTTACGGAAACGCTTAAATTAACCATACCCGAAGAGAAATTAGCGGTTCTGAAAACACAGGAAAGTTTGCATAAGCCCATCGTAATGGGAATACGCCCGGAAGATATTCATCCGGACGCGCAAGAGGAAAATAACATTTCCGCCAAAATTAGCGTGGCGGAATTAACCGGTGCGGAATTTATGCTCTACACCACGGTTGGGGGGCACGAGTTAGTGGTCCGTGCTGGTGCGTTAAATGATTATCATGCAGGAGAAAATATCACTATTCATTTTGATATGACTAAATGTCATTTCTTTGATGCAGAAACGGAAATAGCAATTTGCTAAATACAGGGGGAAGGCATTCTCCCAGGATAATACAAGGAACAATAATGAAAAAGTTATTACTCTGTACCGCACTGGTGATGTGTGCGGGAATGGCCTGCGCACAGGCCGAGGAAAAGAACGACTGGCACTTTAATATCGGCGCGATGTACGAAATAGAAAACGTCGAAGGTTATGGCGAAGATATGGATGGGCTGGCGGAGCCTTCTGTCTATTTTAATGCCGCCAACGGGCCGTGGAGAATTTCTCTGGCCTATTATCAGGAAGGGCCGGTAGATTATAGCGCGGGTAAACGTGGAACGTGGTTTGATCGCCCGGAGCTGGAGGTACATTATCAGTTCCTCGAAAGCGATGATTTCAGTTTCGGTCTGACTGGTGGTTTCCGTAATTATGGTTATCACTACGTTGATGAACCGGGTAAAGACACGGCGAATATGCAGCGCTGGAAAATTGCGCCAGACTGGGATGTGAAACTGACTGACGATTTACGTTTCAACGGTTGGCTGTCGATGTATAAATTTGCCAACGATTTGAACACGACCGGTTACGCTGATACCCGTGTCGAAACGGAAACGGGTCTGCAATATACCTTCAACGAAACGGTTGCCTTGCGAGTGAACTATTATCTCGAGCGCGGTTTCAATATGGATGATAGCCGCAATAACGGTGAGTTTTCCACGCAAGAAATTCGCGCCTATTTGCTGCTGACGCTCGGCAACCACTCGGTGACGCCGTATACGCGCATTGGGCTGGATCGCTGGAGTAACTGGGACTGGCAGGATGATATTGAACGTGAAGGCCATGATTTTAACCGTGTGGGTTTATTTTACGGTTATGATTTCCAGAATGGTCTTTCCGTTTCGCTGGAATACGCGTTTGAGTGGCAGGATCACGACGAAGGCGACAGCGATAAATTCCATTATGCGGGTGTTGGGGTGAATTACTCGTTCTGATAATGTGCTAAATTGCCGGATGCGGGGCGAGCGCCAAATCCGGCATACATTTATTTCAACGACATATGCGTAGCAACGGTAATATTTTGTGGTGACGGTTTTCCGGCAATTAGCTGGAATAATAACTCGCAGCTTTGTTGACCTAACTCCTGCGTCGGAACATCGATGCCGCCTGGTGCAGGCGTTAATATAAACGACAGCGTTTCATTACTATAACCCACCACCGCTAACTGCTGCGGAATAGCAATGTTTTTCTCTGCCGCCGCACGATAAATACTCATTAATTTCAGGCTGTCAGTAGCAAACACTGCCTCAGGCAACGGTGACTGGCTTAATAATTCCCGTGCTGCTTTTAATGCTGTCTCATGGGTATAACCGCCGTCAACAATCCATTCATCACGCACTGCAATATTATGCGTAGCCAGGCTTTGCTTATAACCATTTACCCGATCCACTGAAACATGAACATCAAGCGGCGCATGCAGGCATGCAATATTCTTATGCCCGCTTTCAATTAACGCATCGGTTAGCGCAATACTGTCGCCATAATTATCGGTATCGACGGAATAAACATGGCTGTATTGACCTTCAACTTTACCGATCACCACCACCGGGATCTCGTATTTGTCGAGTTGTGCAAAGAAGGATTCATCGGCAGGCGAACTTAGCATAATAATGCCTTTAATCATTTTCTGCTTAATTTTGCTTTCGCATTTTTGCAGATCTTCTGCTGGATTGTGCGACGTTTGTAATATCACGTCGAAACCTTCTTCTTCCGCTTTGGCGGTGATGGCATGCAAAACTTCAGAGAAAAACGGATTACCCGCCGTAGTTTTGGTCGAACGGGTAGAAATCACCATAATGGCATCAAAACCCGAAGAGGTCAGCGCGCGGGCCAGCTTGTTTGGTTGATACTGTAATTCTTCAATGGCCCGTAACACTTTTTCGCGCGCTTCCGGGGAGATATTGGTTTGCTTATTCAGCACGCGTGATACGGTGGATTTTGATACGCCTGCAACCCTGGCAATATCATAAATAGTAGGGGACATAGGTCAGGAACTCCGTCCGAACGTGAATGCTGCACATCTTATGGAGTTCGCCCGTCGATGACAACACGGGTAGTTGATAATCAATGGCCTGGCCCCCACATTCATATTCTTACGAACGATTTTTTTTCTGGTCTTCAGAGCAGCACAGGACAGCAATGAAGCGACTTAAAAATGAACTCAATGCGCTGGTGAATCGGGGTGTCGACAGACATCTGCGCCTCGCTGTAACCGGACTTAGCCGCAGCGGCAAAACAGCGTTTATCACCGCGATGGTTAATCAGTTGCTCAATATTCATGCCGGAGCACGTTTGCCGCTTTTAAGTGCGGTGCGTGAAGAGCGCCTGCTGGGCGTAAAACGCATTCCTCAGCGTGACTTTGGCATTCCGCGCTTCACCTATGATGAAGGACTGGCGCAGTTATATGGCGATCCTCCCGCCTGGCCGACGCCAACGCGCGGCGTCAGCGAAATTCGCCTGGCGCTACGCTATAAATCGAACGATTCGCTGCTGCGCCACTTTAAGGACACCTCCACGCTGTATCTGGAGATTGTGGATTACCCCGGCGAATGGTTGCTCGACCTGCCGATGCTGGCGCAGGACTATTTAAGCTGGTCGCGCCAGATGACGGGCTTACTCAATGGTCAGCGCGGCGAATGGTCGGCGAAATGGCGAATGATGTGCGAAGGGCTGGACCCGCTAGCGCCTGCCGACGAAAACCGACTGGCAGACATTGCCGCCGCGTGGACCGATTATCTCCACCACTGCAAACAGCAGGGGCTGCACTTTATTCAGCCAGGACGCTTTGTTTTGCCTGGCGATATGGCAGGAGCGCCCGCGCTGCAATTCTTCCCATGGCCAGATGTCGATGCCTGGGGCGAGTCCAAACTGGCGCAGGCCGATAAGCACACCAATGCCGGAATGTTGCGCGAGCGTTTTAATTATTACTGCGAGAAAGTGGTGAAGGGGTTCTATAAGAATCACTTCCTGCGTTTTGACCGCCAGATTGTGCTGGTGGACTGCCTGCAACCGCTCAACAGTGGACCACAGGCATTTAATGATATGCGTCTGGCGCTGACGCAGCTGATGCAAAGTTTCCACTACGGGCAGCGTACCCTGTTCCGGCGTTTGTTTTCGCCGGTTATCGATAAGCTATTGTTTGCTGCCACTAAAGCGGACCATGTGACCATCGATCAGCACGCTAATATGGTTTCATTGCTGCAACAACTGATTCAGGATGCCTGGCAAAATGCGGCGTTCGAAGGGATCAGTATGGACTGTCTGGGGCTGGCGTCTGTTCAGGCGACCACCAGCGGAATTATTGATGTTAACGGTGAGAAAATCCCGGCGCTGCGCGGTAATCGACTCAGCGATGGCGCACCGCTCACTGTTTATCCTGGCGAAGTTCCCGCACGTTTGCCAGGTCAGGCATTCTGGGATAAGCAAGGCTTCCAGTTTGAGGCGTTTCGTCCGCAGGTGATGGATGTCGACAAACCGCTACCGCATATTCGTCTTGATGCTGCGCTGGAATTTTTAATAGGAGATAAATTGCGATGACCGAACCGTTAAAACCACGTATTGATTTCGACGGTCCACTGGAGGTCGATCAGAATCCAAAATTCAGGGCGCAGCAGACCTTTGACGAAAATCAGGCGCAAAATTTTGCCCCAGCCACGCTCGATGAAGCGCAGGAAGAAGAGGGGCAAGTTGAAGCGGTGATGGACGCAGCGTTGCGTCCGAAACGCAGCCTGTGGCGCAAAATGGTGATGGGCGGGCTGGCTCTGTTTGGCGCAAGCGTTGTCGGGCAGGGCGTGCAGTGGACAATGAACGCCTGGCAAACCCAGGACTGGGTGGCGCTGGGTGGATGTGCCGCTGGGGCATTGATTATCGGCGCTGGCGTAGGTTCTGTGGTAACAGAGTGGCGGCGCTTATGGCGCTTGCGACAGCGCGCCCATGAACGCGACGAAGCGCGTGATTTATTGCACAGCCATGGCACCGGCAAAGGCCGCGCATTTTGCGAAAAACTGGCGCAGCAGGCGGGCATCGATCAGTCACATCCGGCTCTGCAACGCTGGTATGCCTCAATCCATGAAACGCAAAACGACCGTGAAGTGGTCAGTTTGTATGCGCATTTGGTCCAGCCAGTTTTAGATGCCCAGGCGCGGCGCGAAATCAGCCGTTCGGCAGCGGAATCAACATTGATGATTGCGGTCAGCCCGCTGGCGCTGGTGGATATGGCATTTATCGCCTGGCGCAATCTGCGTTTGATTAATCGCATCGCCACGCTGTATGGCATTGAACTGGGATATTACAGCCGTTTGCGCCTGTTTAAGCTGGTATTGCTGAATATCGCTTTCGCCGGAGCCAGCGAACTGGTGCGCGAAGTGGGGATGGACTGGATGTCGCAAGATCTCGCTGCGCGTTTGTCTACCCGGGCAGCTCAGGGGATTGGTGCTGGACTTCTGACGGCACGACTGGGGATTAAAGCTATGGAGCTTTGCCGCCCGCTGCCGTGGATTGACGATGACAAACCTCGCCTCGGGGATTTCCGTCGTCAGCTTATCGGTCAGGTGAAAGAGACGCTGCAAAAAGGCAAAACGCCCAGCGAAAAATAATGCAATATCGGGTGCTGACCGGATATCTTTACGCCGAAGTGCCCGTTTTTCCGTCTTTGTGTCAATGATTGTTGACAGAAACCTTCCTGCTATTCAAATAGTGTCATATCATCATATTAATTGTTCTTTTTTCAGGTGAAGGTTCCCATGCGTCTGGAAGTCTTTTGTGAAGACCGACTCGGTCTGACCCGCGAATTACTCGATCTACTCGTGCTAAGAGGCATTGATTTACGCGGTATTGAGATTGATCCCATTGGGCGAATCTACCTCAATTTTGCTGAACTGGAGTTTGAGAGTTTCAGCAGTCTGATGGCCGAAATACGCCGTATTGCAGGTGTTACCGATGTGCGTACTGTCCCGTGGATGCCTTCCGAACGTGAGCATCTGGCGTTGAGCGCGTTACTGGAGGCGTTGCCTGAACCTGTGCTCTCTGTCGATATGAAAAGCAAAGTGGATATGGCGAACCCGGCGAGCTGTCAGCTTTTTGGGCAAAAATTGGATCGCCTGCGCAACCATACCGCCGCGCAATTGATTAACGGCTTTAATTTTTTACGCTGGCTGGAAAGCGAACCGCAAGATTCGCATAACGAGCATGTCGTTATTAATGGGCAGAATTTTCTGATGGAGATTACGCCTGTTTATCTTCAGGATGAAAATGATCAACACGTCCTGACCGGTGCGGTGGTGATGCTGCGATCAACGATTCGTATGGGCCGTCAGTTGCAAAATGTCGCCGCCCAGGATGTCAGCGCCTTCAGTCAAATTGTCGCTGTCAGCCCGAAAATGAAGCATGTTGTCGAACAGGCGCAGAAACTGGCGATGCTAAGCGCGCCACTGCTGATTACGGGTGATACCGGCACCGGAAAAGATCTCTTTGCGTATGCCTGTCATCAGGCAAGCCCCAGAGCGAGCAAACCTTACCTGGCGCTGAACTGTGCGTCTATACCGGAAGATGCGGTCGAGAGTGAACTGTTTGGTCATGCTCCGGAAGGGAAGAAAGGGTTCTTTGAGCAGGCGAACGGTGGTTCGGTGCTGTTGGATGAAATAGGTGAGATGTCACCACGGATGCAGGCGAAATTACTGCGTTTCCTTAATGATGGCACCTTCCGTCGGGTTGGCGAAGACCATGAGGTGCATGTCGATGTGCGGGTGATTTGTGCTACGCAGAAGAATCTGGTCGAACTGGTGCAAAAAGGCGTGTTCCGTGAAGATCTCTATTATCGTCTGAACGTGTTGACGCTCAATCTGCCGCCGCTACGTGACTGTCCGCAGGACATCATGCCGTTAACCGAGTTGTTCGTCGCCCGCTTTGCCGACGAGCAGGGCGTGCCGCGTCCGAAACTGGCCGCTGATCTGAATACTGTACTTACGCGTTATGCGTGGCCGGGAAATGTGCGGCAGTTAAAGAACGCTATCTATCGCGCACTGACACAACTGGACGGTTATGAGCTGCGTCCACAGGATATTTTGTTGCCGGATTATGACGCCGCAACGGTAGCCGTGGGCGAAGATGCGATGGAAGGTTCGCTGGACGAAATCACCAGCCGTTTTGAACGCTCGGTATTAACCCAGCTTTATCGCAATTATCCCAGCACGCGCAAACTGGCAAAACGTCTCGGCGTTTCACATACCGCGATTGCCAATAAGTTGCGGGAATATGGTCTGAGTCAGAAGAAGAACGAAGAGTAAGCGTGAATATGCCTGATGGTGCAACACCATCAGGCATATTAACTTATGCTTTCAGTACAGCCAGAGCTGCTTCGTAATCCGGCTCGGTGGTGATTTCATCCACCAGCTGGCTGAAAATCACATTGTCATTTTCATCAATAACCACAACGGCACGCGCTGCCAGACCTTTCAGTGGGCCATCAGCAATTGCCACACCGTAGGCTTGCAGGAATTCAGCGTTACGGAAAGTGGAGAGGGTGATAACGTTGTTCAGACCTTCTGCGCCGCAGAAACGAGACTGGGCGAACGGCAGATCGGCAGAGATACACAGCACAACGGTGTTGTCGATCTCGGTTGCCAGTTGGTTAAACTTACGTACTGATGCGGCGCAAACACCGGTATCAATACTCGGGAAAATGTTCAGCACTTTGCGTTTACCCGCAAACTGACCGAGGGTGACGTCAGACAGATCTTTTGCCACGAGAGTAAAAGTCTGCGCTTTGCTACCCGCCTGCGGGATGGAATTGGCGACTGTAACCGGGTTGCCCTGGAAATGAACGGTTTGTGACATGATTATCTTTCCTGTTTACATATAGTTAACGTCACACCTAGTTTATGCTAACTGTCAATAACACAGCAAACGCTATTTGCGCTTAATCCGCAGACCACCGCGACAACAAGGAGTAAAGATGAGAACCGTTAAGGTATTTGAGGAGGCCTGGCCCTTACATACCCCGTTTGTGATTGCTCGGGGAAGTCGCAGTGAAGTGCGCGTGGTGGTGGTTGAACTGGAAGAAGAAGGTATTAAAGGCACCGGCGAATGCACGCCGTATCCGCGTTATGGGGAAAGTGATGCCTCGGTAATGGCGCAAATTATGAGCGTCGTGCCGCAATTAGAGAAAGGGCTGACACGGGAGGAGTTGCAAAAAATCCTCCCTGCCGGCGCAGCACGTAATGCGCTGGATTGTGCATTGTGGGATCTGGCGGCGCGAAAACAGCAGCAATCGCTGGCTGATTTGATCGGCATAACGCTTCCCGAGACAGTCACCACGGCACAGACGATAGTCATCGGTACGCCTGATCAGATGGCCAATAGTGCATCAACACTCTGGCAGGCAGGCGCGAAATTACTGAAAGTGAAGCTGGATAACCATCTTATCAGTGAGCGGATGGTGGCAATTCGCACAGCTGTGCCCGATGCGACGCTGATCGTTGATGCAAATGAATCCTGGCGTGCAGAAGGGTTGGCGGCGCGTTGCCAGCTATTGGCAGATTTAGGCGTTGCGATGCTTGAACAACCGCTTCCTGCGCAGGACGATGCGGCGCTGGAGAATTTTATTCATCCGTTACCGATTTGTGCTGATGAAAGTTGTCATACTCGTAGCAATCTGAAGGCGCTGAAAGGGCGCTATGAGATGGTTAACATTAAGCTTGATAAAACCGGTGGTCTGACGGAAGCGCTGGCGCTGGCGACTGAAGCGCGTGCACAAGGTTTTCGTCTGATGCTGGGCTGCATGTTGTGTACCTCTCGTGCCATTAGCGCCGCTTTACCGCTGGTGCCGCAGGTCAGTTTCGCCGATCTTGACGGACCGACCTGGCTGGCGGTAGATGTGGAACCGGCGCTTCAGTTCACGACGGGCGAATTGCATCTTTAGGATGCCAGCGCAGCAAGTTTGCCATCGCAAAGAGATATTTTTCGCTGGCTTCGTCGGAGGAGATGGGTGGAAACTCTGCGGTGATGCAATGCAAGTTGAGATCTGCACACCAACTGCCGAAAGAGCCAGGCGTTTCATAACCGACGCTGGTTACCAGAGGCAATTCAAACGCCTGGGCCAGCCATTCACCTAATTCGCTGTGTCTGGGATCTTCAATACAGGCCAGCGGATCGTGGAATGAGACCACCCAGGCAGGTTGAATGCGGTGTATAAGCTGGCACAGCGCCTGGGTTTCAGGTTCGGAGCCAGGTTTGTCACCTGTCAGTAAAACGACATCACGTTCTTCAGCGGCGCTGTTCCAGCGATAAACTGTTTCACCTTCCTTCCAGTTCGCTGCCGGAAAGTTTCGGTTTAAATCCACACCATTAGCATTGGCCCGTAACCCTAACTGGCAGCCGTCAGGATTCACACACAGCACCACATGATGGCGGCGCAAAGAAGGTGTCAAAGTCCGCAGAGCACAGGAGAGCGTGACGATCGAAGAGTTTTCATCACCGTGAGTGCCAGCCAGAATCAAACCACTTTCGTGACTGGCTGCAGGGGCCGGAAACCAGATTAACGGCGCGCCCAATAATGAACGTCCGTAATGTTCTGTTCCGGGCGGAAATGCGCCGCGTTCGGCGCGTGGGCGAGTTACGGTCATGATCGTCTCTGGTTCAGGAAGTATTACAGGCAGTGTTGTGCAAATTTTGCGGATTATCAAATCCTTTTCTTCAACGCTATGTCATCGATCTTGTATCACTTTTTTGCCGGAAGTTGTTTGTATTTTCATTGATGTGCAGATATTAGAATTGTCGTAATGTTATATACATGGCGTATTTTATTCTTACTGGTTCTACACATGTTAATCGCATCTGATTGATCAGTTCACCTTAATAAGTTTAATAAATCGTACTGCACATAGTACAGTACGATGGTAGCTATATAATTGATTTACATGAAGAAGGGCTTATCACCATCAGTCCCGGGTTGATTGATGCCTATATTCTCACCAATGTGTTTCTCAGGTTTATCGATGATATCTGTGATTAATGCTGCGACACTCTTACGTGATACGATCGTACCTTTGAATGGTTCATTGCGTGAGGTAAGCTCATAATCAATAATATCTTCATCAGTCAGCCAGGCAGGGCGAAGAATTGTATATTCCAGTCCAGAAGCCTCAATTGCATCCGCAGCCCTGCGGAATGGTTTTAGGGGTTCACCAATAACTGCATTATTCCATTCGCCAAATTTTCCTGGAACTTCATCATAAATACCGAGGGAAAGAACAAAGATCAGACGTTTAACATCACAGGCTTTCATCGCAGCGATCACTGAATTTGCCTGAATATCTAAATCTTCCCCCGTAAGGTTGGCATACACAACATCCTGTCCCTGCATGGCCTGCTTCAGTGCTGCATGATTCAGTACATCCCCCATAATAATCTTGCTATTAGTTGGATAGGGTTTGTGGATTTTTGCTGGCTGACGGGCAAATAAAGTTTGTTTAATGGTTTGTTTATCTGCCAGTTGATTAATCACATGGCGGGCTATCTGACCGCCAGCACCAAGAATCAGTACATTTTTCATGAAACTTTTCCCAGATTATTGGCAGCAATATGCCAGGCCATATCACTATTACGGATTTGAATATGTTTCATTACAGAGTTTCCTCAAAGAACGGAGCTAATACTGAAATTGCTTCAGCCATATAGACTTTGCCATCATAAAGATCCATATGGTTTGCGCCTTCAACAATGTGATAGCGTTTATCCTGGCTTGATGCTCGATCGTACAGGTCGTCACTCATCCATTTGCTCCCAGCCTGGCTGCCCGCCACAATCTGTATCGGCTGAGTCAGGTACACTTCCGCCATATGGTAAGCATCATAGGTAATAATCTGGTTAAGGCTGCGCAAAGTAGCGTAACCCGGTGCTGTTGGATACTGCGCGCGAGGGGTGTGGTAATATTCCCAGGCCTGACGCAGTTCTTCGTTCGGCGCATCGGACTCCTTCATTGGTGCCAGTGGCATAGTGGCGTATTCTCCGCTGCTAATATCGCTGGTTCGGGCGTTTGAACCCGCGTCAACGTATGGTAGGGCATCAATAGATTTCACATTGTTTTCCCAACCATTACGGAACATCGAACCAATATTGACCGCACTAACAGTACCGATGGCCTTGATGCGGCGATCCTGAATTGCAGCATTGGCTGTATATCCTGCACCGGCACAAATTCCCATCGCACCAATTCGGGTATTGTCGACATAAGAAAGCGTTGTCAGGTAATCAATCACGGCACTGACGTCTTCAGTACGAATGTATGGGTTTTCTAACTGACGCGGCTCGCCGCCGCTTTCACCTTGATAAGATGCGTCATAAGCAATAGTGACAAATCCCTTTTCCGCCAGTTTTTCGGCATAGGTTCCGGCCGTTTGCTCTTTAACGCCCCCACCTGGGTGAGATACCACAATTGCCGGATACTGACGGGTTTCATCAAATTTTGGAGGGAAATAGATCACTGCAGACAAAGAGATGGTTGGATTATTGCTGTTAGTGACGCTGACTTTATTATTCATCATTCCGTTCCTCATGGAGTTGTCGGTTCGTTTTAACGGTTGGTGATATCACTATAGATATTGATCATTAAGTTGATTAGACCCAAAATCATGATTAGACCTATCATTTAAATGATTAATAGATTGTATGGAGATACTGAATGAAGCGTGAAGAAATCGCTGATCTGATGGCGTTTGTCGTTGTTGCAGAGGAGCGTAGCTTCACTCGCGCAGCAGCCCGCCTGAGCATGGCGCAGTCAGCTTTAAGCCAGATAGTGCGCCGTATAGAAGAACGATTGGGATTGCGGCTTCTGACGCGAACCACGCGCAGCGTTGTACCCACTGAAGCGGGCGAGCATCTTTTGTCTGTTCTTGGCCCTATGTTGCATGACATAGATTCTGCCCTGACATCCCTGAGCGATCTGCAGAACCGCCCATCCGGGACAATACGTATTACTACTGTAGAACATGCAGCAAAAACGATATTGTTACCAGCTATGCGCACATTCCTGAAATCGCATCCTGAAATTGATATTCAGCTTACCATTGATTATGGTTTGACCGATGTCGTTTCTGAACGTTTTGATGCAGGCGTCCGTCTGGGTGGGGAGATGGATAAAGATATGATCGCCATTCGAATCGGGCCAGACATACCAATGGCTATTGTTGGCTCACCGGATTATTTTTCTCGTCGAAGTGCTCCAACGTCAGTGTCACAATTAATAGATCATCAGGCAATTAATTTGTATCTTCCCACATCGGGTACAGCAAATCGCTGGAGATTAATACGCGGTGGACGTGAAGTTCGTGTTCGCATGGAAGGTCAGCTTTTACTGAATACGATAGACCTGATCATTGATGCTGCAATTGATGGGCATGGATTGGCGTATCTACCTTATGATCAGGTTGAGCGGGCTATTAAAGGAAAAAAACTGATACGTGTTTTGGATAAATTCACACCAGATTTACCCGGTTATCACCTGTACTATCCACACCGTCGACATGCTGGCTCGGCATTCTCATTATTTATAGATAGGCTGAAGTATAAAGGTGCTGTTTAGCACTACTTGCTGATACATTAATTTAATTCTTCTCTTAACGTATTCTCAGTTCCTTTCAACGTTTTGGTTATTTTTTATTCTTCGCACAATGGCGACAGATGCTGATTATGATACCGAAAACGGGTTTGAATGTGCGAAGCCCGAACGTAGTGTTCGGAGTTCTATGTGCTTTACCGCATTTTGGAGACTATTATTTACACTAAATCTGATTTGATATATTGATACTTAAAACATTTGATGCTTCCTTTGTCACTTTTTTGATGGAAGTTGTTTGCATTTCTTTAAAGCGAAACAAATAATTACGCATCAATTTTAATGTCGGTTAGAGGGAAACTTATGAAGCACTCTGTTTCAGTCACGTGTTGTGCGCTGTTGGTCAGCAGCATTTCTCTTTCGTATGCTGCTGAAGTTCCGAGCGGCACAGTACTGGCAGAGAAGCAGGAGCTGGTGCGCCACATTAAAGATGAGCCAGCGTCGCTGGATCCCGCTAAAGCCGTGGGCCTGCCGGAGATTCAGGTCATTCGCGATCTGTTTGAAGGACTGGTGAATCAGAACGAGAAAGGGGAGATTGTCCCCGGCGTTGCGACTCAGTGGAAAAGTAATGACAACCGTATATGGACTTTTACCCTGCGCGATAACGCAAAATGGGCGGATGGCACACCGGTAACGGCGCAAGATTTTGTCTACAGCTGGCAACGTCTGGTGGACCCGAAAACGCTATCGCCATTTGCATGGTTTGCCGCGCTGGCGGGAATCAACAACGCACAGGCGATTATTGATGGTAAAGCCGCGCCTGACCAGCTTGGCGTCACCGCAGTTGATGCCCATACTTTGAAAATCCAGCTTGATAAACCATTGCCGTGGTTTGTGAATTTAACCGCTAACTTTGCCTTCTTCCCGGTGCAAAAAGCCAACGTAGAAAGCAGTAAAGAGTGGACGAAACCCGGAAATCTGATCGGCAATGGCGCTTATGTTCTTAAAGAGCGCGTAGTCAATGAAAAACTGGTCGTAGTGCCGAATACCCATTATTGGGATAACGCCAAAACGGTACTGCAAAAAGTGACCTTCCTGCCAATTAATCAGGAATCCGCAGCCACTAAGCGTTATCTCGCGGGGGATATTGATATCACCGAATCCTTCCCGAAAAATATGTATCAGAAGTTGTTGAAGGATATTCCGGGGCAGGTTTATACGCCGCCGCAGCTCGGGACCTATTATTATGCGTTTAACACGCAAAAAGGGCCGACGGCAGATCAGCGCGTTCGCCTGGCATTAAGTATGACGATAGATCGCCGCCTGATGACCGAAAAAGTGTTGGGGACGGGCGAAAAGCCAGCGTGGCATTTTACACCAGATGTTACCGCGGGATTTACGCCGGAACCTTCGCCGTTTGAACAAATGAGTCAGGAAGAACTGAATGCGCAGGCAAAAACTTTGTTGAGCGCAGCTGGTTATGGTCCGCAAAAACCGCTGAAGTTGACGCTTTTGTATAACACTTCAGAAAACCATCAAAAAATTGCGATTGCTGTAGCATCGATGTGGAAAAAGAACCTGGGCGTAGATGTTAAATTGCAAAACCAGGAATGGAAAACCTATATCGATAGCCGTAATACCGGCAATTTTGATGTTATCCGCGCCTCGTGGGTAGGGGATTATAATGAACCCTCCACTTTCCTGACATTATTAACGTCAACGCATTCCGGGAATATTTCACGCTTTAACAATCCGGCATATGACAAAGTTCTGGCCCAGGCATCGACGGAAAATACCGTTAAAGCGCGTAATGCCGATTACAACGCGGCAGAAAAAATCCTCATGGAGCAAGCACCGATTGCACCAATTTATCAATATACCAATGGACGATTAATCAAGCCGTGGCTGAAAGGTTATCCCATTAATAACCCTGAAGATGTGGCGTACAGTCGGACTATGTATATTGTGAAGCATTGATGTGATGGGAACTGGCGTTACCCTTGTGGATAACGCCAGTGATGTCTGATTTAGCGACCCTGGTCCGGCGGTGTAATGTTATCCATATACAGCGTCTGGCTGGGGAAGGCAAAGTCCGCGCCGTGTGACTGTACAATATCGATAATCTTCAAATAAACGTCTTGCTGTGCGGCAAGCCACTCAGCCCATACCGTGGTTTTGGTAAAGCAATAAACCATAATATTTAATGACGAATCAGCAAACTGGTTGAAATAAACCAGTAAGGTTTGTCGCTGGTCGATGGCCGGGTGATTTTTCAGCATCTCACGTACGGCTTCGACAATAACGCCCACTTTTGCCGCATCCTCATAACGTAAACCAATGGTCGTGGTAATGCGCCGGTTGGTCATTCGTCCAGGATTTTCTACGCTGATCGACGAAAACAGCGAGTTCGGTACGTACAATGGACGATTATCAAAGGTCTTAATTTTGGTAATTCGCCAGCCAATTTCCGTTACTGTACCTTCGATATTTCTGTCCGGTGAACGGATCCAGTCGCCAATACTGAAAGGACGGTCGAAATAGAGCATAATCCCGGAAAAGAAGTTACTCAGAATATCTTTACCGGCCATACCGACAGCCAGACCACCAATACCACCAAAGGTCAACAAGCCAGAAAGGCTCATGCCGAAATGTTCGCCATAAAGCAGAACAAGCACCACAATAATGGTGATTTTGATAATGCGCGACATGATCCGCGCACTGGTGATATCACGACCTTTTTTAATCTGCTGTTTTTCAAACTGATTAATCAGCAGAAATAGCTTAATCGTCAGAATAACCGCAATCAGGGACGTACAGATAAAATCGATAACGCCTGGGGTGATAAATTTGAGTTTATAGTTTTCTATAACATAGTTAATGATGCTACCAACAGCACTAATAATTATGGTGTAGATTAAAAATTGCACCGCATGGAATAAAAATCCTTTTCTTTTACGATCTCCACGGCGAAACCAAAAGCTCATCAGAATCAATGCTGCGCAGCTACCGAAAATAATGACCAGATTAAGCGCATTATTTGTAAACAGTTCAGCGATCATTGTTTTATCAGGCTCCTCCAGATAATTGTCGTCATGCCGGAAACCCCTGGCGGGACTATTTTACCGCGACAATTCATTCAGATCATCAATAGTCAGGGAAGGAAGTAGCAACATTAGCTAACTAATCAATGCGTTGATTGTAAATCCAGCTAAGAGGTGAGATTTTCAGAGCAGACAACGGTGAAATGTCATGGTATTGTTACGTTTAGGTAACAAGAAATTTGTCTGCACAAGGATTACATCATGATTATGGCGAAACTGAAGTCAGCGAAAGGGAAGAAATTTCTCTTTGGTTTGTTGGCGGTTTTCATTATTGCGGCGTCGGTTGTGACTCGCGCGACCATCGGCGGCGTTATAGAACAGTACAATATTCCGCTGTCTGAGTGGACGACATCAATGTATGTGATTCAGTCATCGATGATTTTTGTTTATAGCCTGGTCTTTACTGTGTTGCTGGCAATCCCGTTGGGAATTTATTTCCTTGGCGGCGAAGAGCAGTAAGTAAAAAATAGGCCCGATAACTCGGGCCTTGTCAGTTATTGAAGAGTCGTTAATCGTCTTCTTCGTCATCCAGTTCAACGGGTGTCTGATACTGGTCAGGTTTAATGACCAGCAGGTCGCAGCGAAGATGATCAATCACCTGTTCCGCCGTGTTGCCAAGGAATGCTGCTGAAATACCGGTGCGTCCGACCGTGCCCAGAACCACAATCCCCGCCTGTAAGTGCTCCGCCAAATCAGGAATCACCTCTTCGGGCAGACCTTTTTCTACGTGCGTCATGTTTTCATTAATGCCGAATTTCTGTCGCAGAGCTTTCATTGCCAGCAAATGTTGCCCACGAATGGCATCGTTATAAACGCTCGGGTCAAATTCCGGCAGTTCAATCGCGATATTAATTGGCGTTACCGGATAAGCGCCAACCAGATGAACTTCGGTATGGTTGACTTGTTCTGCCAGTTCGATCGTCTCTTTGACCAGTTTTTCATTGAGCGCATTATGGTACGGCTCTTCACTGGCGAGATTCACCGCCACCAGCGCCTTACCCCCTTCCGGCCACGGCTGGTCTTTCACCATCCACACGGGGCTTGGGCATTTGCGTAACAGATGCCAGTCCGTTGGCGTAAAAATCACCGCTTCCAGACGGTCATGTTGGTGCGCCATTTTTAGCACCAAATCGTGCCCGCCGCTGATCACTTCCTGAATGATGGCTTCGAAAGGACGGTTATGCCAGACCACTTTAATTTCAATGGGAACGCCAGCATTGAGATAATATTTTGCCTGCTCGTGGATCCAGGCTGTACGCTGGCTGATGACGCCCTGACGCATAGCGGTACGTTCGTCCGGAGAGAGCAGGGTGGTCATTTCGTATGAGAAGTCATAGATCGGCAAAAAGGCTTTAATTTTGCCACCAATCCGTTGATGTAAATAAACAGCTCGCCGCAATGCTGGTTGGTCGTCCTGGTTAGGATCGATAACAACGAGCATGTTCTGATACATAGCCATACAGGGTCTCCTTACAACAACTGTCAACGCAGTTTGTAATTAAAAGATTAACCCATATCTGGTGAATGAAACAGTGATGAACCTTCTGTCAGATCAATAAATCAGAAAAATTTAATGATATGACAGAAGGATAGTGAGTTATGCGGAAGAATCAGGCAACGTTACGCGTATGACCAGCAAGCTGGGCCAGCGCATCGTTATTTTCGATAGTGATGTATTTACCTTTGACTGCCAGCATACCGCTTTTCTGGAAGCGACCCAGCAGACGGCTGATGGTTTCAACCGTCAGGCCCAGATAGTTACCGATATCACCACGAGTCATCGTCAGGCGGAATTCACGAGGGGAGAAGCCGCGTTGGGCAAAACGACGGGACAGGTTGTAGATGAATGCAGCCAGACGTTCCTCGGCATTTTTCTTCGACAACAGCAGGATCATGTCCTGATCGCCTTTGATTTCACCGCTCATCAGACGCATCATCTGCTGACGCAGATTCGGCATTTTACCAGACAAATCGTCCAGCGTTTCGAACGGGATTTCACATACCATCGAGGTTTCCAGCGCCTGCGCGAAACTCGGGTGATGACCGCTGCCGATGGCATCAAATCCCACCAGATCGCCTGCTAAATGGAAACCAGTGATTTGCTCGTCGCCTTGCTCAGTGATGGTATAACTTTTAATCGTACCGGAGCGGATGGCATAAAGCGATTTAAGTTCATCTCCAGCCTTAAACAGCGTCTGGCCTTTCTGAATAGGCTTCTTCCGCTCAATGATATTATCAAGCTGATCAAGCTCATGTTCGTTGAGTGTGAACGGGATGCAAAGCTGGCTGATGCTGCAATCCTGGCAATGGATAGCACAACCGCCAGACTGAATGCGCCGTATAATTCGCTTTTCCGGGATCATAGGTCTGCTCAAGCCGTAATTGATATTTGTCAATTTTAACATCTTTTTAGGGAGCAAGTAAGTCTAAGCAAACCTTAACAGCAGAGAATTCCGATATTAGATGTAAATATATGTCTATCTATTTGAAAACCCTTAAGTTGTTAAGGGTGACTTTACATAAAAGTGTGAACAAGCTGGCACAAATTGTTTAATGTTTACAGCAAAAGATAACCTTCGTGGCGCAATAACCACTCTTTTCGCAGAACTCCGCCTGCATATCCGGTCATGGTGCCGTTTCGGCCAATAACCCGATGGCAAGGTACGACGATGCTGATGGGATTCGATCCGTTTGCCGCACCAACGGCACGCGCCGCGCCAGGGCGGCCTAATTGTTCAGCCAGTTGGCCATAATGCATTACCTGCCCGCAGGGGATAGTGCGCAGTGTTTTCCAGACTTCGCGCTGAAATGGCGTCCCCCCCGTGGCAGTGGGAAGCGTATCAATAATGCTAAGATTACCGGCAAAATATTCACGAAGCTTGTCGCTTAAACCACCTGGGTTGGTGGCAGAAATGCGCTCATAGCTTTCTTTGCGATAATGGATGTCCAGCAGCTGCACCATGCGTTCGCTGTACTCTTCCCATTCAACCGCCCGCAGGCGAAATTGCTCATCGCAAATCACCCACAGTGGACCCAGTGGCGTGGCAATTTTTTCTTCAAGTAATCTCAGCATCCGTTCTCTCTTAAGACAAACGTGGGTAAATACCCGGACCTGTCGGCAAGCCAACAAGATACCACGCCAGCAACATCAGCAGCCATACCACCAAAAAGATTAATACTAACAAAAAGTAAGTACCAGGTTTCGCGTCTGGTTTGTCGCAGTATTTAAGCATAAAGCGATTTTTTGATTTTTCTGCCTGAAGAAATGAGGGCAAGCCATCAAATTCCAGTCAGCGAAATTTTACCGTAGGCTATCCGTTATTTGATTCTGTGGCGTGATAGCCGCCAGACACCACTGATCTCGTCACTCATTCCCCAATCCCGGCGAGAATGTGGTTATTTACAGAGCTAAAAAATGAATAAAAAAATAGAGCCTGTCGACATCCGCCAGACTCTACAGTACACACAGCAGTGCATCCTCGTCTTAAATCCGGCCTGGGGTCCTGGTGACCGGTGACAGTGTTATAACGGTTTTACCCATCCGTTGCCAATTTTCTTCAGTGACAGATTTCACGAAAATATAAGTTAAATCATTTGCCTTGTGATTGCATAATCATGCATCGTTAATCGACGAGTAAATTTACCGGGCGAGTAGCCCGTTCGACGCTTAAACATATTGCCGAACGATTCAGCTGAGGCATAGCCCAGACGATGGGCAATTTTGGTCAACGAATATCCATCATCAAGAAGCGTCACTGCAGAAATAACGTGCATTTGCTGAACCCAGTGGCGAAATGTTAATCCCGTCTCTTTAACAAATAAGCGCATGAGTGTACGGCTACTGACGTTAATTTTATCCGCTAGATTATCCAGTGTTGGCAGATACCCTTGGTTGTTTAGCAAATTCTCACAAAGCTGCTGTAGCCGCTCATCATTTGGCCAAGGGAGTTCAAGTGACATTTTCACCCCCATTTTTATTTCCTGAAGTATCAGCGTCTCGAGGGCTGAAAAACGTAACTGTTGTTTATCTGTGGTACTTTGCGACGGTGGAAGTTGGTTAATTGCAATTAGTAATTCCCTTAACAGGGGTGAAATACCCGTCATGAAGCAAACTTTTCCCAGCGTTTCACTTTCCGCTTCTGAAACCAGTACGGTTTTTAAAAGTACGTTGCCTGTCGCAACAAACTTATGCGGCATTTGTGGGGGCAGCCAAAGCGCGCTGCTGGCATGCACTAGCCAGACGCTTTCTCCAGCCCATATACGAACGACTCCTTTAGCCGGGTAAAGCAACTGGGCATAGAGATGTTTATGCCAGGGAACTGTGCCTCCATTCAGATGTTCCGAATCCAGTCCGATAATGTGATGCCCTGGTGATGCTTTAGGTTGCAGTGTGATTGTCATTTACAGTAGGTATTTTGTCAGAAATCATCAAATAAGCCATGTTAAATTTTAAATATGACGTATGCAAGTTTCCGGATATATACGGTGTAAAGAGTGATGATAATTTCTAAAAAACAGCTTATTGGGGTGGTAGCGATCGGTATTCTTTTGGCTGGCGTTGTCTTTTTTATCTGGTGGGTAAGCAAAGGAAGATTTATACAGACGACGGATGATGCTTACATTGGTGGTAATATCACCACGGTGGCAAGTAAAGTTTCTGGTTATATTTCTGCTATAGAGGTGCGCGATAATCAGAGTGTAAAAAAAGGCGATATTATCCTGCGTCTCGATGATCGGGATTATCGTGCAAATGTCGCCAGATTAGAGGGATTTCGCAGCAGTTTGCGATGGCCCCCATCGTAACATTAACGCTGGGGGGAATTCCAAAAGAACGGCTGAAGTTAGCCTCTGGTGTATTTAATTTAACACGTAATCTTGGGGGCGCAATTGGTATTGCCCTGTGTGGCTCTATTCTCAATAATCGAACTAATTTTCATTTTTCGAGAATGGGTGAAAAAATGGTTTCTGTTCCCCATATGGTGAATGACTTCATTTCCAGAAGTGCTTTGTTTTTTAATCGCAGTGGAAGTGACCAGACATCGGAAATACTGGCTTCAACCAAATTATTGAGTCAATTGATGCTGAGGGAGGCGCAAACTATGGCATTTTCGGATACCTTTCTGCTAATCAGTGGTCTGTTATTTATCGCATTTTTGTTGGTTCCTGCTATGAATAAATCATCCTGATCGGAGCCTGTGCTGAATTAAACTCGGGCTAAACTGTTCGATACTGCTAACAGGCTAGTATAAAATGCCCCGCCTGCGCAGATACTCACAGGTATGAAGTAGAGTATTGTTTCAATCTGTGAAGGGAACGATGCAGTAAGTATGAACAATTAACCCGTCTGAATCACGACGTGTGAAGGTGCATAGGAGGTTACATGAACCTTGACGACAAATCGCTGTTTCTTGACGCCATGGAAGATGTCCAGCCGCTGAAACGTGCTACAGATGTCCACTGGCATCCAACGCGTAACCAACGTGCGCCGCAGCGTATCGACACGCTGCAACTTGATAATTTCCTCACCACCGGATTTCTCGACATCATCCCGCTAAGTCAGCCGCTGGAGTTTCGGCGGGAAGGGTTGCAACACGGGGTGCTGGATAAGCTGCGCAGTGGTAAATATCCGCAACAGGCGAGCCTGAATCTTTTGCGCCAGCCGGTGGAAGAGTGCCGCAAAATGATGTTCAGTTTCATTCAACAAGCCATGGCGGATGGTTTGCGTAACGTGCTGATTATTCATGGTAAAGGGCGGGAAGATAAATCGCATGCCAATATTGTCCGCAGCTATGTGGCGCGCTGGCTGACCGAATTTGATGATGTTCAGGCATATTGCACCGCGCTACCGCATCATGGCGGCAGCGGGGCGTGTTACGTCGCACTACGTAAAACGGCGCAGGCGAAGCAAGAAAACTGGGAGCGCCACGCTAAGCGCAGTCGTTGATCTCGAGACGCATCCGCGGCTTATGCCGCCAGCACGCGGTTGCGTCCATCATTTTTCGCCCGATACAAAGCATCATCAACGCGTTTAAACAGTTCATCAATGCTTTCATTTCCTTCGTGATGCGCCACACCAATGCTGACGGTAAAGCGTGGTAAGCTCGAAATACTCACTTTTGCCACGCTTACGCGGATAGTTTCAGCCAGCGAAAGCGCGGTATCCAGTGGGGTTCTTGGTAGCAATAAGACAAACTCTTCGCCTCCCCAACGAAACACCAAATCGCCTTTGCGAGCGCAACTTTCGAGAGTGCGGGCAAGGGCGCATAACACCTCATCACCTTTAGAATGCCCATAGAGATCGTTAATGTGTTTAAAACGATCGGTGTCGATGAGCAACAAGCTGTAATCCTGAGCGATGGCGAGGTGCTGCATTTGGCCTGGCTCGGTAATGTGATAAAACTGTCGCCGATTCAGTAATCCTGTCATCGCATCATGGTGGGCAGCATGTTCCAGCTGCTCCTCCAGCCGTTTTTGCTCAGTAATATCATGCACAATACATAACATGAGCTTGTCACCATAAATTTCAATCGGCCCGGCATAGGTCTGCACATGACGAGTCGAACCATCCGCCAGTTTATGAACAAAATTCAAAGGTTTATGACCACCGGGTAAATGCGAGATTTCATGCATGATAGGCATGACGCGACGCCCGAGCATATTAATTTCCCAGGTATGTTTCTGGCACATCGTTTCATGGTTATAACCATAGAAATTGAGCGCGGCGAGGTTAGCATCGACGATTTGGCCATCTCGTGAGGGGTCAATCAACAACATTGGTGCAGAGTTAGTCAGAAAAAAGCGCGCATAAAAACCTTGTTTTTTGCGCTGATAATTTGCCGAGCGACTGGCTTTTAAACCCAGCGTTGCCGGCGCTTCGATACCTTCGAAAATAATCACCGGTTCTGCTTCTGTCAGCTTTCGCAAAACAAGTCGACAGCTCAATGCTGTTTCCTCTTCTTTACGCTGAACGGTGAGTATTTCGATAATATCGTGTTGATTTTGCAGATCGGAGAGGTATTTCGGCAGTTCTTTTTGTGAGGAGACGGAATAGGGACCGGTTCGTAGCTGACTAAACGTGAGGTCTTGCATCAACAGTCGCGCCGCGCTGTTGGCATAAATTAACTGTTCCTCAAAGGGCGAAACGATCCAGACAGGACCAGCGCACTATGTTTAAAGGTGTTTAACTCCGTTCAATCTCTCCACTAAAATTACTTAAAAATCATCAGGTTGTAACCAAAACCCAGCATCGCGTTTCTAATTCCGTACAATACTGTTAATATCCGTACAACAAAAACTGTGTACCAAAACGTGACCAAAAATTGGGGGTGCAACATGCTTACGGATACCAGGTTAAGGACTATTGCCAACAAGCCATATGACGGTCCAAGCGAGATAGCTGATCGTGACGGTCTGTCAGCCAGGATAAGTCCAAAAGGGAAAATTACTTTCCAGTACCGTTACAGATTCAACGGTAAGCCAGTGCGAATGAAGATCGGCGAGTACGGGAAAATGAGTCTGAAAGACGCCCGCTATGCGGTGGCTGAATACAGGGAGTTGCTTGCGAAAGGGAAGAATCCGGCACTGTGCGTAAAGCAGGCCATAGCCTTTGAACAGGGCAAGAGATCGATAACAGACGTAGTGGAAGACTATCTATCCCTGCCGAACGTCATTAAGCTGGTGGCATATAAAGAAGTCAAAAGCGCATTGATGCGCCATGTTGTCAACAAGTACGGCGACTACATAGCTGACGACGTAACGACAAAACAGTGGATGGATATATTTGGCGAGATCACTGCGGCGGGTCACGCGGTTACGGCTGGTTTGATATTGAAGCGAATGAAAATCATCGTTAACAGCGCAATCAGGCGCGGGCTAATGACTAACACGGCGATAAACAATATCCGTGTAGCTGACGTTGGCGAGCATTATGCGGTGGGGGAGCGTTACCTTTCATGTGAGGAGATAGGCCACTTCTGGCGCACGGTAGACAGTTCGCAGATCTATCCGCAGAACAAAATAGCCTTAAAGCTATTATTGCTAACCGGGTGCAGGGTTGGTGAATTGCAGAAAATGAGAAGGGAACACCTAGACCTGGACAACGGTGTGTGGACCGTTCCGGCGGCGGTGGCGAAGACAAGAAGTGAAATAAGGCGGGGATTATCAGATTTGTCGATAAAAATGCTCAGGGAGGTATTATCCTCCCATGAGTATGATTATGTGTTCCCGCCAGTGATTAACGGCGGTAACAGGCCAGTAAACGCATCAGTGATAAAAGTAGCCGCAATCTTCGTGCGTAAAAGGATGGGCGGTAAATCATGGTCCTGTCACGACCTCCGCAGGACGTGCCGGACACACCTTTCAGCTATAGGTGTTCCGGTACATATCGCGGAAAAGATCTTAGGCCATTCACTCAGGGGAATACTGGCGGTGTACGACAAATATGATTATCTTGATGAACAAAAGGAGGCGTTAAATAAATTTGCGGATTACGTCTTATCTCTGGCTGGCGTTAATCCGATCTTATCAAAGAACCGCATCACCTCTTGATAGCGGTACATGACGCCCCGCCCGGTCCCCAATACATCAACCGGGGCCGGGAATGGGGTTCCGTTTTCCTCCCACTTTTTACGCCATAAATAAAACGTTCCCCTGCTAATTCCGCCCAGCATCCGGCAGATGGCAGGGCGACTAAGAAGAATTGTCCCGATCTTATCCATTATTTATCCCCCGTGTATTCAACGTGTCCGATACATCCGTCTATAATAGCTTGCGCCATGTTGCGATAATCACGCGAATAATCATTATCACGATTGAAATTTATTTCTCCTGCTGCGTCTTCACCAATAACCTTAGTAGCCAGTGCAAACGCAATTTGCGCCAGTGCTTTTTCTTTCGGATCTATCCAGCGGCGATACCTAAAACGGTTCCATCTTGCTGTTTATTCACATTTTCCAGTCCTTCTAACAAATATCCCTAATTCATCGCCAGTAAAAATATATTTAGCTACGCAGTATACAGGCGCAAAGTCACCTGGGTAAAATTCGAGCCATACATCTAACGGCGGCCTTTCCCCTGGCTGCCATTCCTCGACTTTCGGCTTATCGCAATCATGACGCTCATCTTCGATTAATTCGTCAACGATTTCGCTTTCTTTATTCATGCCATCATCATCCTTATTAGATAAATTGGCGTACTTATCAAATTTCCAGCTTGCCGCCATAACAGAATAAGTGCCGCGAGTATCAGCGCGGACACCAACTAAATAGCATATTCCAGAATCATATTCCTCCCTGCATGTCGATACTTCAAACGATGAGTAACATTCAGGGTTAGTGCGATGGCTAATCACACCGATTGCTTTTGATTTACTCATTTGTTTATCCTCAATTATGCCACTGGTACATCGTCAACTTTAATAAAATAATGTGGATGATTTCTAATATCTCTCAGGTAGTAGCACTGACACTCTCGCCACTCATTAGTCGCGCGATTAAGATAAAACACATTACCATTTTCTACCTTGTAATAAATCCCGGTCGGTTTAGCTTTAAAATACTCAACCATTATTGCCCCCAGCGTTTTATAAATTCCTCGTTTAATTTCGTATCACCTGACCACTGAACGCCATGCTCCGCGCCGAACGAGTAGATTAGTTCAATTAGTTCGCTGAATTCTGATTTACTCATCCTGCTTGTAGATGTTCCCAATACAACGAAGCCTGATTTATCCAGATTGGGGACGACGCCATATTTCTTAAGCCCGGCAGTGAATACCGCTTTCCAGTCTTCCGGTGACAGCTTCTTGCCGTACCAATTAACCTGATCGCTAACGTCTGTTAGCAGCGCCCAAAGCAATGCATTTTGGCTTAGCGAGCGGGTTTTCTCCTGAATGGTAATTATCAGCGGGCTTTTGCTATCAGGCTGGATCTCCCTTATCTGCCTGATAGCGTTTTCTTTTACTGCGTCGTTTACTATTTCAAATCTTATTTGCCTCATGATACACCATTACTATTTTTCCATTGCGCCCGCGCATACATGATCGCCCATAAAGAAATTAGTCTTGAACTAGACATAAAATCGTTTTTAAGTTTTTTCATATCAATGACGACAGGGCGATCAGGATCATCTCCGCGCATGTATTCCGCAATCGTGCTCAGGTCTTCAACAGTTAAATCAAGTTCTTTATCCATAACTCACCTCACACAATGCGCATTGTGTTTCGTAATTCACCGCGCAGCGCCTGTAACGCTTCACGAATTGGAACAAAAACCCGTTTAAATTTTACGTGTCTGTACTTGCGCATAAGTGGAGGTGTATAAACCATCGCGCCGCGAGAATCGCACGGGAAACGGAAATGTGATTCATCAATGAATGTTTCAACTGAATAAAAGATTACCCGTCTCATAATTCTAACCCCGTTTCGCTGTTAAGTTTTTCGATTTCAAATACTGGTTTATCCGGCAGCAGGCCGTTTTTTCTCCGGTATTCGTTAAGGCGGCTGTCAAAATCAAACGCAAGATCATTAGCGTGACCGAAGCGCCCAGGCTTAAACAGTGAGTAAAAATTAAGTCCGTGTTTATTGGTATCAATGCAAAGCGTTTCATCAAGGACCATTAAACGCAGAGTGCGAGAAAGATAATTCCACGGGATACCAGTTTCAGCGCTAATGTCACGCATACGTTTTTTGACGCTGTAGTCACTAAATAACGCCGCCACACGATCACGACGTTGTGCATACAAATGTTTAATCCGATACCCAAGCAAGCGGCGGCGCGGTCCGAAATATGTATAGACGCGCTCTACAATACCGCTATCTATTAAGTGTTTAATTGTCTCAGGCAAGCATCCTGCTTCGTCATATTCCGCTGATAATCCTGTTTTCTGGCGTAACTGCTGCATTGTGTCGATGCCATCCAGTTCAAGGATGTTGATAATTTTTGTTTCAAGTTCAATGCTCATTGTTTTTAGCCTCAATTTAAGCGCGAAAACAGCCACCAGAAAGCGGTAAACTTTCCGGTAAGCCGTTTGCTCAAGTTAATTAAAAAGATGCTTTATTCTGGTTGTTTCGTGGCGAGAATCGGCTTACCGCCGGACGTTGTTGCATTGACTGGATGCAAGCTGACGCCGCGCGGGCCTGGTCACACGGTAATATGTTGCCGTTGTCGTCAAAACGCTGGTAAACAGTCCCGGTTTTTCCGTGACGGTTTTTTGAAACGATAATCTCCATGTATTCGCGTGCAACAGATTGTTCGTTGTAGTAGCCGTCGCGGTATACCATGATGATCCGGTCTGCGTCCTGTTCAAGATTGCCGGAATCGCGCAGATCAGAATTGTTCGGTCGCTTGTTCGGTCGTTCCTCGACGCGGCGGGATAATTGCGCCAGCGCCGCCACTGGTACGCGCAATTCTTTCGCCATCATTTTCAACGACCATGATAATTGCCCTACAGCGAGATCATGACGTTCGGCCTTAGCCAGCTTCATTAACCCGATGTAGTCAATCATTACCATACCCAGGTTAGGGTGATCCTGTTTCATTCGTTCGGCGGTGGCGCGTATTTCCTCGACCGTTAACTGTGATGCGTCAACAATCCATACTTCAAGATCAGCAAGTGCGCTCATACCCTGGGCTACGTGCGCCCATCCTTCATCATCAAGTTTTACCGGGTTACGCAGGCAATCAGTTGATAAGTTCCCAGCGCCAGCTATAGCGCGTTCGGTCATTTGATCAAGCGACATTTCAAGCGTAAAGAGCAAAACACCGACCCGCTGGCCTTCGCCTCCAGGGTAGGGGCGTTCAGCCGCCGAGCGGGCTATTGCTAACGCTAACGCTGATTTGCCAGACCCAGGACGTCCGGCGATAAGCACAAGATCAGTGGCGTTAATGCCGCCTAACATTTCGTCGAGTGGTTCTATCCCTGTTTTTATGTTGTCAGAATTGACACCGCATTCCATGCGCTTACTTAAAACTTCCGTGTACTCCTGTACTGCGTCGCGCAACAGTACAGGAAGGATCTTGTCTTTCGTTACCTTTAATTTCGAATACCGTGAATCAAAATCCTTCATTGTCTCCCTGACAATCTCAAGTGTCCCCGTCTCCAGCTTGTAGCGAACGTCTTCCATTAAATCCAGCATTTGACGCCGCTGGTGTTCTTCCTGCAATAGTTCTGCGTACCCTTTCAGGTTGGCAGCAGAAGGGCACGAGCGAGCCGTTTGCATTAGCGGTATGAAGTTCTCGTTACCGATTTCATCGCCAACCAGTAACGCGTCGATGAGATTTCTGTTTCTGGCTTGCGCCCGGATAATTTCAAACGCTCGCCTGTATAGTGGAATAGTGAATACATCAGGATCGAGTGTAGCAAGAACGTCTTGCGCGTTAGGAGTAAGCCCGCCTAACAGGAGGCCACCTATAACAGCCGCTTCACGCTCCTGCCGCAATGAGTTTACTTGCTCGTTTACCATTATGTTATCACCTCCGGTTTACAAAATGGAATATTCAGGGTAATAAACAAATCGCCCGATTTCCCCATGATCCGGGCTATAAATAATCACCGCCGCAAGCCGCCGCGAACGCCAGCCGCCATTAGTAGAATAAGCGTCTTTGCCAGCTAACGTGCCGTGATACTCAACAACGCCTAATGATGATTCTATTAGCCGTTGATGATGCCAGTGCCCGCAGTGGGCGTAAACCGACGACGAATTACCAAAGTCTTCCCGCCAGTCAGAAACGCAGGCAGCAAGCAAATTTTCCGGTTTTTTGATGGTGTGTCCGTGGTGATAAGCAAGGAATGTTTTTCCGTATTGTGTGTGGTGGACGATAGCAGGGGACACGTCAACAGTCACACGCGGTTCATCCTCGTAAAAAGCCGCAAGCGCCGCACGTAGCCAGATCATCCCCGACTGGTCGTGGTTGCCGGATAATACCTGGATCTCGACGTCCTTATGGTTTAACAGCATCTTACCGACCGCACGCCGGACAGACCGGATCGCAACATAAACAAGTTTTGCGTAGCGACTATCCTGATCAAGAATATGGCCGCTTGTCGGTGTAACCGGGATTATCCCGTCAGAATGGAGTAGATCGCCTCCGAGTAGCAAAACAGCCTTTTCAGACATTGGCGCAGCGCCAACCGCGTAGTCGAAGAAGTTATTTAGCACGCGTTCAGCGATCCCCGTGTCGTAGCTCTCGCCACATTCAGCACGGTGCGCAAGCGCCCCGATATGCAGATCGAATACCGGATAAAGGGCCAGGCTTTTTTGAAAATCAATCTCAGGAACTGGCACGGCCTCAGCGCGTGGTATTTCTTCCGTGAATGCGTCGCAAGCCGCCTGCATTAGCCTTTCCATTTCATCGCGATCACGTGCCGTTTTAATCCAGCGCATAATCACATTGCCATCCTTATCAACGAGTAATGATTCACCATTGACGCCGAAACCAGGTGCGCGGCGCGTGGATATTAAACCGCGTTTTGCCAGCCGTGCGCCAAGCCGTTCGACGTTGCGTTTTGCCATTCCGTACTTTTCAGCGATCTGTTTATATGTCAGACCGCTGTTATATTCAGCGATCAACTCCTCATCGCTGATTTTTCTTTGGCACATAACGTTATTTCCTCCGGTTTACGGAATGTATAATCATTCAGAAAAAATAATGTTCAATAACTCTTTAAATCTTGATTCGTAGAAATGCGGCTGCGTTTCTCTCTGATTAGATGGATTGGTTATATTTTTGCCGTATCGCAGACCATACACAGTTACATTCCAGAATCTTTTTTCACCGCATCGTGCTTTACGATACTTGCGATCCACAATGCCTTTGCGTTCAAGGATTGGGTAAACCTCACGCGCAGTCATGCCAACGTTATTTTCTTCTAACAATGCTGTCAGTGATTTAGTCACGCGGCTTGATCCGTCTACAGCATCAACAGGAGCGTCAATAGCGTAATGCGGAAGGATAGGAGGAATATTATATTCCTTCTCAATCTTCTGTAGCATACCCAACTTTCCTGAATTGCTCATATTAAGCATTCGTCCAGCCGTTTCTGCGAAAGCAAGAACATTGCCGATCTGCGTGTTACAGTAATTTGGAACAGCATTTTGCCGTACTGCATTTTCAAGTTCCTGCCAGCGGTCGACAATCCGCGCCATAAGTTCAGGGTAGTTTTGAGCGACTACAATAATACTATCTCGTTTGCCTTGTTCACCTTCAAAGACGTAAACTTCATCTTTTACAGTAAATCCTAAGTTATTGATTCTCTCGATAAACTCCATTGGAGGTTGTCGGATAGCACCTCTTTCAGCAAGTCTTTTAATGCTTCGTTTGATATTTTCGTGACGACACCCGACAAGTTTAGCGATCTCAAGACTGTTCATCTTAACAACATCAAAAACCATTAAGTCACTCATTGTAATTTCTCCGTAAAACGCTCTACAACGCAAAAATCCCACCGCGTAACAGTTTGCACATGTTGCAGTGTCTTATTGCGTCAGAGGCGCTATCAGGTGGCTAATTTTCGATTTACAGAATGGTAGGTAGGTTATGGATTGATTAGCAGGTACAAGCCGCCGAACAAGGCGACGTTAACAGCGATAGCAGCAGCGATGGCAAAAGCCAGGGCAAATACTCGTTTACCGTCCATTTTAAAATCCTCTCTAAATCGCTCCCTAACGAGCTAATCGCCAAAAGGTAAGCAAGTGTAGCACCACATGTGATTTAGCTCGCTGGTGAGATTGTTTGGTGGATAATTTTTGGTTTTTGTGGATCGTGGTTGGTCAAAGAGCGCCACATCGTGTATCACGTAGCGTTTTTGGTTTAAGTAGAAAATCCAGTGTCGCAGTAAAGCCATTGCCGAAGTAAAAATCTGAAGCCGTGTTTTTGAACGCCTCAAAGTAAGCAATAAAGCCGTTAATGCTTTTATCTTTCAGGTAGTCAGTGAACGCATAGATCTTTCGTTCAAGATCTCGATCCAGTTCGGCAGGTGGTAACAGGCCGTCAAACGTGCTGTTAAATGCTTCCACTACGTCAGCAGCGTTTGTAGTGGCTGACAGCTTGCGCCATTGTTCAGCATCAGCAAGATACCCATCAAACTTAGTTACCCGGCAAATGTTTACAGGCTTAGGCACGCCACCACGGCTACGCCATTGCGTCAAAGCCCATTCAATTACTAATGTAATTTCTTCCTCCGTATATGCTTTGCGTGTTTTCGTTTCTGTCAGTAGTTCGACAAATGGTTTTGCATCACGACATTTGCATCCTGCCTTTTCGTTGTAGAAAGCCAGGCAACGCAATGCCGCCAGATTAACCGCATGATCTTCTTCGCTGACAGCCCCATCTTTTTCCAATACACGGAGTGTATTGTTTTTAATGTTCTCTTTACTGGTTATATATGACTGATTAGGGTGTCGCTCTGACACTACCCCCGGTGTCACAGTGACACTACCCTGGTGTCGCTCTGACACTACCCCCGGTGTCTCTCTGACACTACCCTGTAATGATGGTAATACGATTACATAGAAGTTACTTGTTTGCTCTTTTCCTCCTATTAGATATCGAGGTTGCTTAATCAATAACCCTTTCTCACAAAGAGCATCAATAGCCCGCATAGCTGTGCTTTTGCCTATTTCGCATTGCTTTGCTATGTGCTGGTAAGAAGGGTAACATTCGCCGTTATCGTTAGCGTTATCAGCCAACTTTAACAGCACAAGTTTGTGCATTGGGTTGCCGACTTCAGTATGAAAGACTTCAACCATTAGCCGCATACTCATAAACATTGGCCTCCTATGGTTAAAATGAACGCGCGGGCTGGTATCCAATTAGCATTAGATAGCAGTGAGTGACCGCTTAACAGATCCCGCCGTTGCGTGATATTTGTCTTTCGCTTCGCAGCGACACCGGATTTTTAAAGAGCATAAGGTATGCGCCTTTTTGTGCTATTCCGTTATCTTTTTTCTTGCGTCTTTGCAACTATGGCCTTACCTTGTCTGCAAGTTTACAGAATGGAGTTTTTAGATCAAGGCTTGAAAAATACATTTTGTGACTTGTATCAAACTTTTTGAGGTTATAGGGTAGCGACATGAAAACAAAATGGTATGACTTAGCAAAGCAGCTCATGCGAGCGCAAGGCATGAGCCAGGATTCACTCGCGGATCTCATGGGGATAACTAAAGGCGGCCTGTCACACTGGCTTAACGGTCGCCGCGAGCCAAATCTTGAAGATATTGCGCGGATTATGCGGGCACTTGGTCGTCGGCAGTTCACTGTTACCCATGATGGAATGGTCATTGATGATTCTGTTTCTAACACGTTACCGGGAGCGCCGCAGCGTGATTTAGGCAGTTATCCGGTTGTTGACTGGAAGGACACAGTAAACAATATGGAAGATACAAGGCGATCAACATTACCACACGTTACGACTAGCGTTATTTGTTCAGATGATAGTTACTGGCTGGTTGCTAAAGGTGAATCAATGAACGCGCCGCAGGGGTTGAGCATCCCTGCCGGGACGATGATACTTGTTGACCCACACGCGCCAGCTATCGATGGAAAGCTGGTTATAGCACAGCTTGAGGAAGGGCAAATACCGACGTTTAAACAGTTGATTATTGATGGAGGTCAAAGGCTTTTACGTTCGCTTAACCCGCTGTATCCACCAATCCCCATGAATCCTGAATCGAAAATCATAGGCGTGGTGGTGGACGCGAAGATCGTAAACCTGCCATAAAAAATTAGCCGCCGAATGGCGGCTTTTCTTTGCCATGAAAACACCAAAACGTAAACATAAAACGTGTTTTATTATTTAAATATCAATAACATATAAAATATTTTAAAAAAGTATACAAAATGGATTGACTCGGTGTATCACGGGGCGTATATTTCGAGGCAAAGGAGGTAGCAAGGCAGGGGAAAGAAGGTTACTTGCTCTTTAACAATCTGGTCAGCCGCTGGAAGTGCGGCAATTAATGAAGATGATTTTTATTAAGTATCATCATGGATATAAGGAGATCAGATTATGACCGTAACAATTATGTATGGCAAATGTGATAGCAAAATAAATGCCAGGGAACGCAGAAGAATAAAAAGAGAAAACGAAAGAAAATCATCACCTGCAATCAATAAAACTGACAATGTTGATAAAGCTATTCGTTTTGCAAACGTAGAAAGATGCAAACCGAATGGCATTAAAGAGCATCGCAAAGGTGCGGCAAAATGGTATGCGGAAAACGAAAGCGGAAATTACTACCACGCAACACAACCGCGTAGTCTAGGGGAAAAACCCCTGGATAAAGTACGCTACAGATAATACAAAATGTAAACTTTCAAAGGTGACATTATGGTTGTTCAGGCGCTTCAATTCAAACTGGCTGTAGCGGAAATGCTTCACGATGCCGAAATGTGGAGCACCGCGAATAAAGCTTTATATGTAGTGTTAACAGCGAGGGAGATTAAAGGGTGAAAACAGAATTACATAAAAAGCTGTGGACTATTCAGCAGACGCTGAATGCGCCGAAAAGTCAGCACAATAATTTTGGCGGTTATAATTATCGTTCGGCAGAAGATATTTTAGAGGCTGTTAAACCACTGCTTCAAAATATCACTTTGACGGTAAGTGATGAAATCGTCTTAATTGGCGAACGCTATTACGTGAAAGCTACGGCGACACTAAGTGACGGTGAGGACGCGATAGCGGTAACTGCTTACGCAAGGGAGGAAGATAATAAGAAGGGAATGGATGCAAGCCAGCTAACAGGAGCAACATCAAGTTACGCGCGGAAATATGCTTTGAACGGTTTATTCTGCATAGACGATGCAAAAGACGCGGATACTGATGCTTACAGTAAGCAGACAGGCCAGCAGCCTAGACAGCAGAAAAACCAGCCAAAACAACAACAGCAGAAGCAGAAAGCGCCGCCAAATCCTGATGAAGTGTTAGCGCGTTTCTGTGATGCAGCAGCGAAAGCGCCGGACGCTAACAAGTTGCGTGAAATATTCGGTAAATGCTGGAAATTACTGCCGGAAGGATCGGAACATCGAGTTAAAGCAAAAGATGTTTATGACATCCGGATCGCAGAGCTTAATGGGGAGATGAGCTAATGAGTTTAAATTCAATCACGCTTGGCGGGAATATCGGAAACGACATGGAAGTACGCTATACGCAAAACGGGAAGGCGATTGGTAGTTTTCCGTTAGCTGTAACGAATGGCTACGGCGATAATAAGCGGACGATGTGGATCACTTGCCTGGTATTCGGTGAGCGAGCGGAAAAATTAGCGCCGCATATCCGCAAGGGTGGAAAGATAGTGGTAAGCGGTCGCCTGGATGTTCGGCAATATGACCGGAACGACGGCACAAAAGGCACGGCGGTAGAAGTGGCGGTTAACGAATTCGAATTCATGAACGTTAACCAGCAAGGCCAGCAGCAGAAAGCGCCACCGCCACAGCAGAATAACAACGGGAATAATCCTCCGATGGACTTTGACGACGACATCCCGTTTTGAATCAATAGGTTAGTAATGGGCGATTATTTAAAAGCGCCGCCGCCACCACGAACAAAAGAGCAAGTATTAAAAGAAGCCCGCGATCAAATCGATCGGGGGCTTTTTTTATGCGGCACGGCAGCGGAACGAATGACGAAAAGATTTAGTGACCTGTACGCGAAGCAAATCTGGTTTGACAACTGGCGAGCGAGTTCTTACCCGCTACAGAAAACTGATGATATGCAGTGGCCTGAATATGTTGATCCACGAATGCGCAAATATCGCGGGCGTATGGGCCAGGTTATTAACGATTAATGAGGTATTACCATGACAGCCACAACATTAAGCGAAAATAACGGGGGAGGTTTTCAGAGGACTGCGGAAAGCCTCGACGATAATGATGTATTCGTTGAATTCGGCGGCAGTAGCTATGAATTCGAAACATCGGCTGGATGGGTTGATAAATGGCCTTTCCCAACGCGACAGGAATTGAGCGATCGCAAATCATTTGGCGAAGATGCAGAACGCCTGGCGAATAATAAATGGCTGGATAAATTAATTGCGGAGGCTGACAAATGAGCATGATAAAAATAACAGCGTTAGCCGCTGGGGTTGCAATAGCGGTTGCTTATCTTGCTGCTTCTCTTTATATCACGGTAGCGATCATCAAACTGATTACTAATATGTGAGGTAAATCATGAAGGTCGGGAAAGATATTGTGACAGTAGCGTTTTGCGTTATTTGCTTCCTGTTTGCAGTTGTGTTTTGTGACGCACTTGCGGCGGTGATTAGCTTTATTGGTAAGGGGGTGATGTTATGACTCTGTGGGATGCAAAAGAAGGTGATCTCGTTGTCTTGCCAGCATATCGTAGTGATCTCGGGCTGGTCGTACTGAATAAAACATGTAGCGACATTCAACGCCCGATCCTGGTTAGATACTTAGACGGCACGATGATCGAACCGCGTTTCTTCGACAAAGTTGAACTGAAGGCCCGCAATGTTCGCGTTAAGCCTTTCCGGGCTTATGTTGAAAATCACTGGCGTAAATTGTTCGCCGGACTGAATGGGATGTTCGGCGTATGGCTATAAAATTAGTGAAGGTTAAACACCTGAAAGGCGGTGAAAAATTAATGTCATGGTGGGGACATGAATTTATTGCTACTGCCTTTCATTTCGGCCCGGGTGGTCAAGTAACAATATTTGATGAAGATTACGACGAGGTGGGGCAATGGCATCTTGAGCAATATGTCGAGGTGTTAAATGAAAATTAAATTCCACAAAGCGTATGACGCTAATACAAACAAGCTATCACTATTTATCGAATTCGAACGCCGGATCGTGGTAGCGCCCTGGTCGCGCCGCTTCAATGACGCTGGCGGGCGGCGAAAATTCGCAGTTGATATGCTGTTACGCGGCTGCGGCCTTATGCGCCCGCTATCTGACTTAAAACGAATGATGCCGGGGTCATTCGGTCAGATTGATGAAATAGAAATAAGCCCGGAAGAACTGAAACGGGAGCGTGATTTATTCCTTTCAAGCGAAGGAAACCCGTTTAATTCAGAAACTGAAATGAAATGGCATCATCCACTATAAGGGTAAATATTATGAACAATATCAAAACGGCTTATTCACTCGGCAGCGAAGGCATGTTAATTACTCGCTACACAGAAGACGCGAGCTTTCACGAAGTGGTAACTAAGGACTATCACGAAGTATTAAAAGATATGAACGCAGGCGCGTATGACGGTGATTTAAACCTGGCGCTACAGGTTGTTGACATTGTGATGGATGCGTCAATCCGCGATTACGTGTCTCTAAATATGGAAGAAAAAACATCGGTAGCGCGTTATGTGTTCTGCCTCACTTTCGTAAGACGCATGGAGGAGGAATTCGGACGTGTACCAGTGCCGGAAGAACTGGACCCGCTTGCGTATGGTAGTGCGGTAATGGTCCCGCTGGGCGACGGGGTGATGGGTAGTGCTTCATTGCATACAATCCGTGAACTGATGCGAGATAGCCTTGAAGCTGGAGTGCTTAAGAAAGCGGTAGAAGAAGGGCGCGACGCGGAAGAAGTGAAAAAATTCATGCCTGTTATTTATGGTGATATGGTCGGCGATAATATGCGGGCTAATGATTTTGGCGTCCAGTGTGTTCTGGCGATGCTGAATGATGCCAGAAAACGTGCACAGCCAATGCCGAAACAGGAAAAACGTGTACTACATTAACAGGGTGATCGCGATCACATAAATATACATTTTGTATTGTGATCGTATATCCGTTTTGTAATCAGAAATCGAAAGGTTTACGGCGCGGAGAAAACAAGATGGAGCGCGAATTGATGCTCTACTGTGTAGAAGGTGGTGTAGGTCACGATGCCTACGTCGCCGGGAAAAGCTATCCAGCCGATGAAGTGCTTTTTAATATGCACTTGAGAGAAAACGAATACCAGATATCCGTGTGGAAGCGGTGCGTTGATGGTGTTGAAGTTGTTAGCCTTGAAAGATATTTAGGTAAATTCGACTACGGATTAATGGAGGCTTGATTATGGACGACGCATTGTTATTCATGTGCATTTGCTGGGGGTTTATTGCTTTCTGTTTATTTGTCAGATGGTTTATTGAATACCATATGAGGTGATATATGAAAAAATTTGGAGATTATATATTACCACATAACGCCAAATTGGCTGGAGTTGCTATTTATGGTTGTTTTTACTGCAACTCAATCGGTGATATTTACTATGTGCGCATTATTAACAAGGTACAGCATTTCAGATTGCTACCAAATGCTGAATTAGAATTTATTAAGAGAACGGTAGAATTACATGAAATTTAAACATTACAAAGAATGGAAAATTCCAGAAGCGGCAACAAAGGCCGCACCTGGTAATGTTTCTGGCGTTTATTTTTATATGGTGATAAATGGTATTTCGGCAGCAGCCGGATCACTATTATCAGGAAATATGCAAGCCTCACGTGTGGGACATTAAAGAGCGTGTAAAAGACGGGGTGATTGAGGACGTTTAAAATGTTAAAAGAAATATTTCATTTCTTAGGAGCGTGGCTTTTAGCTGCGCTTTTTGTTTTCCTTGGGTGCACTGTCATTATTGCTGTTTTGATTGTCGGTGCAATGTTTATCACATGGTCGCTTCCTGATATTGGACCGTTGGTGGATCAGCTTTTTGGTGTGCGCGTATTGATTGCTTTTAGTGTTTTTATGGGTTTTTGTTGGGCCGCTGCGCCCGATTGGGATGATCCATTTTAGCTATGGCTTTATTCAACCTGTCAGAGCCGCAATTTAACGCCGTTAAAACTGCCGCACGCGCCGCTCTTTCGGCCTGCAAGGCGGAGGTAGAAAAGAACGGATACAGCGATAAAGCCACGCGGCTGATTCTCGACAAGCATTATCGCAAGGTCGCCCCGCTAATCAGCATTGAGCGTTTCGTGTGGTTGGTGGGGTATCTGAATAAACGATGGGGTACTGATCAGGAGTATTTATAAGGGGGTGCAATGAAAAATGATTACGGCGGCAGCCACACGCCGCAGGAAGTTAAGGATCTCTGGCAGACACCGAAACCTGTTTTTAGGGGAATGGATCGGGAATTCGAATTCGTCGCGGATGTGGCGGCAAATAAAGCAAACGCATTAGTTCCGCGATATATAACCGAAGAAATGAACACGCTACATTATCCGTGGGGAGCGGTGGCGATGCCTGGTGAGTATGTCTGGATGAATCCACCATATTCAAATCCGGGGCCATTCGTCGATAAGGCGGCGCTTGAGCATCACGCAAATCATATCGGATGTGTAATGTTATTGCCCGCTGATATTTCTGTTAACTGGTTTATGAACGGCGTTGAGACGGCAAATGAATGTCGCCTTGTCACGCGCGGGCGGCTGGCGTTTATTAATGCTGCGACTGGTAAGCCAGTGAGCGGGAATAACAAGGGGAGTTTATTCTTGATCTGGCATCCACGATGCAGGCATGAATGCATTTTCACGCAGATAACACGTAAAGAGCTATATGCAAGAGGTGCAGAATAATGACTAAGGCAGCAGATTTATTAAGACTTGCAGCGAAAACCATAGAGCAAAGAGGTAAGCAAAACGGATACGATAAAAAAGAGGAAAAATCAGCGCCAAAAATAGCCACTATTTACAACGCTAAGAAGGGAGCAGATTTAACCCCGCTTGATGTATGGGATCTGCTAATTTGTCTCAAGGAGGCGCGTTTAGAGGCCATTTTAAGCAATAAATCAGATCCGACAGACACGCTAATTGATTTGATTAGCTATAACGCGCTAAAAGCTGAGCAAATATTAACGGAGCGGGAGGAAGAACAAAGTAAGAAACAGGCTGTTTTTGATATACCGCTGCATGGTGGTCTTAAAAATGCCACGATATACGGCAGCCTGATCGCCAGTGGTGAGGTGACGCTAGGCGGTAGCCTTTCAAACAGACTTAACGTGAAGTGCGATAACGAATCGCTATTACGCGCTGCGGGGTATCATAAAAATGAAAAGGGTGACGATTGACAGGTTATTGGCCTGTGTTTATGTCGCCGTTTTCGTGATCATCAATCTTATTGTTAACCACTGTGGCCCGTGGGTAATTCCGATCACCACGGTAGCCGCTGTTTGTGTCAATATGATGATCCGTGACTTCCTGTTATATGACGGCGGCCTGAAATGGTCGGCTACAACATGCGCCGCCGCTGGCGCAATCACTGTGCTGATAAACTACGATGCCGGGATGGTGGCGATTGCGTCATTTGTCGCGGTTGTTTCCGGTGCGCTTATTTCTGGCGGTGTTTACCGGGTTTTACCTGGTGATTTCGATTCAAAACGCTGGCCTGCAAATATAGCGTCCGCTATTGGTGATGCGTTAATTTTCCCCACGCTATCGTTTATGGCATTTATGCCTGAAATATCAGCTATGCAATTCATCTCAAAAATGGCAGCGGTAACGGTGATCACTATCATCATGCGCCGCTACTTTACGTTCGAGGGTGGAAATGAGTGGGCTTAGAAATTGGGTGGTGTGGTCGCTGTACGACGGCAGCGGGTACGCCGTTAAAGATTGGGCCGACGCTGGTTATAAATGCTATTGCTTCAACTATGACGGCGCTAATCACGGCGATTATGAAGGCGTCAAAATCATTCATCCGAACATTGAATATGTCAACGTATGGATTGACAGCCATTTCCTGGTAATGTTCTCCCCTGAATTGTCTGTTTATCCAGATCCTGACATTATCCTGGGCTTTCCTCCGTGCGACGATCTTGCGGTGTCAGGCGCTCGCTGGTTTGCTGATAAGCGGAAAAAAGATCCTTACTTCCAGCAGAAGGCGGCATACAACGCAAAACTGGTAGAAACGCTTGCTGACATGTACCACGTCCCGTGGATGGTGGAAAATCCGGTGGGCGCACTGTCAACGTTATGGCGTAAACCGGATTTTATCTTTAATCCGTGCGCTTACGGTGGCTACCTGCCGGAAGATGATAAGCATCCAGCTTTCCCGGAATACATCGCCGACCGCGACGCCTACACGAAGAAAACTTGTATCTGGTGCGGGAATGGATTTAAGCAGCCGCTATTCCGGCCTGTACCTATGCCGGATGAATGGGAAGACAGTAAACAGCACGCGAAGTTAGGCGGAAAGTCGAAGCGCACTAAGATGATCCGCTCACTAACGCCGCGTGGCTTCGCGCGTGCTGTATTCCTGGCTAACGACCGGGCAATCACACGAACTACGCTTAACCGCGTTTTGCCGGATTGAAGTTTACAAAATGGCGTCATTGTGTGATGAGGATCACATAATGGCGCTTTGCACCTTGTTTGCGTGTATCCGTTTTGTATGCTTCAAACAAACAAAATGCTCTTTAAAAATCCGGTAACGCTGAAATGCGTAGAAATCACCTGAAAAGGAGAGAGCATTATGTCTTTTGATAATTACCAATGGCATGACGACTACGAACGGGAAAGCGTCAGGCGCGCAATGTGCAATGTATGCAGCACGAAGAAAGGAGAATGTAACGAGTGCAACGAATGCGTAGATCGCTTGCTAAGGGCCGGACACGCCGAAAGGCTGAACGAAACAGAGAATCAAAAATAATCGGGGTGGTTTTTATGCAAAACCCTAAGAAACCAATAAGACGCCGTTGCAAATGCTGCGGCGTTTTTTTTGAGCCTAAATATCACAATCAGACGTGGTGCAGCGACGAATGTCTGGAAGAACTGAAATTTGACCAGCTATGCCGCGACCGTGAAAAGGCTATGAAGGCGATGGAACGGAAGAAACGCCGTGACAGCCAGCGTGAGGAACGCAACCGGAAACGGAAGCAGTTAAATCCGCGTAGCTACTGGCTGAAACAGGCGCAAGCGGTATTCAATGCCTATATCCGCGAACGTGACGCGCGGTTGCCGTGTATATCCTGCGGTACTTACTACGGTGAGCAATGCGGGTGGGATGCGGGCCACTATAGAACGGTTGCCGCCGCCGGACACCTTCGCTTCAACGAGGATAATTGTCACAAACAATGCAGGCACTGCAACCAGACACTAGACGGCAACATCGGAGGGTACCGCCCGGCGCTGATTCGAAAAATTGGCCTCGCCAGGGTGGTAGCGCTGGAGAACAACAACGATACACATAAATGGACGATTGCAGAATGTAAGGAGCTAATAGACATCTATCAGGCGAAATTGGACGCCTTAAGGAGAAAGGCAGCATGAATGAATATACTTTTAGCCTGCCTTACCCGCCATCGAATAATAGATATTACCGACATTCTCGCGGTTTTCACTATATCAGCAAGGTTGGGAAAGAATACCGGGAACAGGTAAGAGACATCATCGAGCTATTAAATTTAAACATCAATCTATCTTGCCGACTGGCAATCATCATTTATGCTGCGCCGCCTGATAACCGAACCAGAGATCTTGATAATATCCCGAAATGCCTTTTTGACAGCCTTACTTATGCCGAACTCTGGAATGACGACGGGCAAATCGACTCAATAAAAATTGTTCGCTGCCGGAAGGTAAAAGGCGGGAGACTATTTATCAAGGTACGCGAACGCGGCGACCTGTTACCAGATATTGATGAATACTCGACTAATATGTGGGGTGACAATGAAAAACGAAATTAAAGATCTGCAAATAGATATTCAGCGCGCCGAGCGTGATTTAGAGACAGTCAGACAAATCCAGGCTTTTCACATGCGAGAATTACTTGCGCTGAAAGAGCTTGAAAGAAAACTGGTGCAATCAATTTCTGATCGTAAACGACTGGCGGCGCGTTACTGGAGCAAATAATGAATTTAGAATCAATTCTAAAATTCCACTTTCCCAAATCACCGCGATTATCAGACGAAAGCCGGGGAACATCACCTGACGCACTTAATACTACGGATGCGCTTACCGCCGCTGGTATGGCGCAATCGCGCGTAGCGCTTGGTTACAGCGCTTTTTTGGGGAAGATGGAGCTATCGCAAGCAGAAAAACACAGGGCCGTAGTTTTGCTTACAGAGCGTTTAAGAGCTATGGCAAAAGATTACGAATACGTTATGGAGTTGGACGATGAGCGACGCAATGATCTTATTATTCTTGTTGCCGTTTTCGCGTTTCGGGATTACTGCCAGAGTGCGGCGACCGAAAAGGTTTGCCCTAAATGCGGTGGAAACGGGCTTTTACCGCATCCATGCTGCGAATACACATCAACGGTTTGTTCGCGGTGCAACGGGAAAGGCTACGTTAAAAACCATTGCCAGCGGTGCAAAGGGCGCGGCGAGATACCGGATAAAGCAGCCAGTGAAGCAGCGGAAATGCCAGTTTTCAAAACGTGCCAGCATTGTGGCGGGCGCGGGTACTCGCGTTTCCCGGTAGATCTTGTTCGGCAGGCTGTTAACCAGCTTGTTTTCCCGGTAAGCCGATCAACATGGTGGAAGAAATACCGGGTTTTCTATGAGGACGCCATAGCGGAGCTATTCAAAGAAGAAGCCCGCGCGGAAAACGAAATCAAGCGAGTGACACGGGGTGAATAATGGATAAGCTGGAAATAAACGATCAGTTCGCTGTTATCTTGTTCGAAGATAAAACAGGCGGCGCATGGTGTAAGAAAGTCACTGGTGCGGAAGCGCGTTTAATATTAGGCATGGCAAGCGCATTAAACGAAGGCGAATTGCCTGCCATCCCTGTTAAGCCAGTGCATATCTATAAAAGGGGCGACGATGAAAATAATTAATATCGGGTGGTTATATTGCGAAAACTGCGACGACGATGGCATGGTTGTTAAGACTGAAAAAGGTTGCGGCTTCTTTCTGTATCAAGGAGATAAGTTTGTTTGTCCGCGATGCGGTGGTCATGGTGAGATAGAAATTATTGAAGATAGTGCTACAGCGTCAGAACCAGAGCGCATTGTTCTTGAAGAAAAAATAAAAATTAATCCTGATTTATTGCAGCAAATTATCGATCACGTATCGGCAGCCGCAATCTATAGCAATAACAATTATCAGCGTGAAATGAACGTCAAACGTGCGATTGAGCAGTATTTCGAGGGTGATGATAATGAAGCCTAAATTAAAAGAACATGAATTTAGGGATCTTGTAAACGGAATAACTGATAAGGCCAGGACGTACTCAAATACACAACAATTAAGGGCGGTGATAGTTACGGAACTAAGGAAATATATAGACATAAGAGATCCGGTTGATGTTATGGCGATGGATGAGGCCATCAAGCGCCGGACGGCTGAATGGTCAGTAAGTAATACAGGATTAACCGGATACATCGAAGGCTATAACGACTGTTTACAGGATCATAGCGATGGCAAGTAAAGACCTACATTTGAATCTGAAAGGCGAATACTTTCACGCTATCCGGGCGGGGAAGAAGGTGGAGGAATACCGACTTTATAATGACTATTGGCGTAAACGCCTGGAAGGTCGTGAATATGAACGCCTGATAATCAAGCTGGGGTATCCAGCCAGCCACGAAACACACCGGATCATAAACCTGCCTTATTTCGGGTATGAAATAAAAACTATCACACATCCATTGTTTGGCCCTGATCCTGTTAAGGTATTCGCAATTAAATGTGATGTGAATTGGATGTTAAGGTGGGGTGAGCAATGAAAAAAGCTGGCCTATCAATTAACCGCGTATTGTGCGGTGACGAAGACGAGATCCGCATAGAAATTAAATTCAGTACAGGCAAAGAGATAATCCTTTACACAACACCTGAAAACCTGACGCTGGCGCTTACTGGTAAATCTGAAACGCCGTGCGACGTCCGGTTACGCAATATTGAAATTAAGGAATTAAGGAAGGGTGAAAATGAAAAGTAACCGTAAACGCCTGGTAAGAGCGTATGACAAAGCGTTAAAGGCTTTTGACGACCTGCGACACAATAAGCGCCAGCGCCGCAAATGGGCGCGTATGCTTGTTCATGAATGGCATTACTCTGATGCTTTTATGGAAAGCGCACCGCCATTAACACAGGAGCAGGCCGACGACGTAGCCAGCGATAACGTTTACTATATGATGTGGTGACAATATGAAAAGTAACCGTAAGCGCATGATAAGAGCTTATGATAAAGCGTTAATAGAATTTAACGAAATGCCACTCAGTAAGCGCCGCCGCCGCCAATTTGCACGACTTCTTTTCCATGTATGGCACGACGCTGATTTCTTTTTTGATGCCAGATATATAACGCAGGAAGATGCGGATAATATAGCTTACGATAACGTTTACTACATATTAAGAAGGTGGGAATATGCAGATAATCATTGATTACCTTTGCCACGCGGCAAATACAATTTTCGGTTTTTATCAACAACCATTCCTTAAAGAGTGGGATGATATGCTAAACGACATCCTCGATAAAGGATTAATAATGGAGGTTGACGAGCTTACAATCAAATTTAATTACGAAGGTGAAATTTATCTAATTTGGGTCGGGAATAGATGGTATGCATACGGTCATATTTATTCAATTGGTGACAAATATATTAAACGTAGCCAGGAATTCCGACCGCGTTTCCGCACAATGCGCCGCCTGCATAACCTACATATGAATCTCTTTGAAGACCAGGAAGCACGGGAATTATTCAAAATTTACGGGGGTAAACTATGGAGCTAAAGATCTGGCAGGCTATCGACGTAGTTGATAACGAATTGACAATGTTTGCTACTGACGGAAAACGCGTGGTGATTGCTACATGGACGCACAGCCATGATGATATTGTCTTTCGTCGCAAAGCTGCGGAATGGCTTTTCTCTGATGAAGGATACACGATGAACATCGCCCAGCTTGCCAGAATGAAAGATGAAAAACTGGTAGACAGCTACACAACTGCGTAACGGGGTAAATATGCGTATCTATGAACACAAGCGGGATAAAACCCGCTTTTTTGTTCGTGCTGGCGTTGCGTACCAGTATCACGACTGCGGATATATTGAGACGCTTGCTTACGACCTGGATTTCGAGCAAGAAAAGGAATGGTTTAGCTTTAAGATTTACCGTAAGCGCAAACCGACGCGCGACGAGCGCCACGCTATACGTTACTTTCTAATCAGCATTGACCGCTGGGAGGCAGAATAATGAAAGCGAAGAAAAAGACAGATCAGAAAGCGTTAGTTATCGCCACAACGGATGTATCGTTATTTACGAAGGGTGAAGAAATAGATCTTAAATTGCTTTTTGGTATGTTTGAGCCACACGAAAAACCGTGGTTTGTTCATGAAGACAAACAAGGAAATATGCGCGTTGTAGTGCCGGACAAAAACAGCGACATATTTTTTGCTATTCCAGATCCGTTACATGACGGGGAAATGCTGGCTGTATTGTTAATCGCTGATGCTGTTACTTATAAGGGAAAGAAATATGAAAGTTAAATTCCTGCATGATCACGGATACCCATCATTAAAACGCGTAGTCGGTGAAGTTGTAGACGTAGTTCATTCTGATAATGTTACGTGCATGATTATGGGTAAAGAGCTTATCGCTCACGGTGCTGATGATAATTTAATTAACCCAGCATGGTCGTATACGTTTAGCCTGGGCGACTTCGTGGGGGATAAGGGGCGCGGTCTGCAAGTGGTCGAGGGTTAATATTATGGATGTTTACGAGGATCTATACCTCCAGACAAATAGCCGCACTTTTTATTTTCTGAAAAACGGCGTCGTATATCGCAGCGACGACGGGGTGATAATGAAGGAGTGGTTATTTAAGCGTAAAGACCTACTTGATGATCTGGTTTTTGCCGGGATATTCCGTAAACGTCCGGCTAACCTGGAAGAAGAAATGTTGATCGACGAGGTACTGAAATGAAAATGAAAGTGAATTATTTCAGGGCGAAAGACAAGGCGACAGGAAAGCGTGTGGCTATCCTGGTTAACTATGCGCAATATATGTTTGTTCTCCAGCCGTGGTGCATGGCTGACTATAACGATGATTATCGCCGTCACGCTGCGCGGCGGGCGGTCGGGATGAAAGGCTGGCAGCCGCGCGACATGCTTAATTACTGCGACTGGAACCTGATAGCAAAATACACGGTCGATTATAAAGGGGTTTTCTAATGTATGTTCGATGCACTGAATCAAAATCATCATGCTTTGAGGTTGGCGGGATATATACCGTAGCTCACCTGACTGGTGATGAAAATAACATCCAATACATTAAAGACGATCACGGCGACGCGTGGCGCTATTGGGATTGTTACGCACGGGGACACGTTACCAGTCATTTCGGTACGGAAGCGATCGCGCGTTTTGTTAAATGGTGAGAGGGGCGCTTATGCAAGTTAAATGCTCATATTCAAGCAGTGACAGCGTTTTCACGATTGGGCGAATCTATGACGTTCACATCGTTTATGGCAATGAAACACACACAATGAGTAATTGCCTTGCCTTGATTGATAATCATGACGAAATATGGGTATTCAGGCCGAGCTATGAAGGCGGTGAAATATCCGGCGTGGGTTTTGCTGCCAGCTTTAAACGTTATTAAAGGGGCAACCATGAAACATTTATATTTTGAGGTATTGCAGACGCGCGACCGCAATATTTTTGAAGAAGGGAAGATCTATTGCGGCGTTCAACTCCACGGCGCACCGGGCGGTGATGGTGCAATGGCGATAACTGGCGATGATGATAAAGTTTATTTCGCTTATGTTAGCCATATCAATAACGCCGCTGGTTTGTATATTTATCGCATAGTGCATGATTTCCGTGAGATCGCGGAGTTTTGCGCCCGCGAAGGCAGTAAACCGGAATAAGTGAGGTGCTATGAATCGGAAACATAGATACCAGTGCACATACTCACGATGCAGCGCGTTTTTTAAGAATGGCAAGATCTACGAGGTTGGCGCGGCATTGGTTGACGCAAAGAATCAGGAATATATTCACGCCATTACTGACGACCAGGGCCAGTTATGGCGCTTTTATAAAATGGGGTATGGCACTGCGCTTGTTTACGCGCGGGCTGGTGGCGGTGCTTTTGCTGCGTTTTCGTATGTAGGGGTATGAAAATGATTTTAACGTGTCACGGATCTGATCTTGATTGTTTCGAAAACGGTTGTCAGTATGAAGCGGAAAAGCCAGGCGGATTACCGAAAAACCCGTTTTTAGTCGTTACAGACACTTACGGTCACTTATGGTATGCAGCGCCCAGCAAGGCGCGCGGATGGTGGCTGATTCAGAATGAAGATCGCGCGGTTGTAGTTGCCTTCAGGCAGGATTAATAAAACGTGATCTACCTCTCAAGGTATACAAAATGGCACTGTTTCGGCGGTGCCGTTTTGTTATATATAAATCAAGGAAAGACGGATGGGAGATAAGAAAATGAAACGCGAATATGTAAACACCATCAAAGGCATCGAAGCGGACCTGGCGAAAGGGAAACGTAAAGTAAAAGACATCGCCGCTGAATGCGCAATCTTCGCGGACCAGGCTGATGAGGTTTACCCGGCGGTAGTATTCGCATTCATGGCAAAATGCAAAAACCGCAAAGAATTCAAGGAAGTTATCGAGGCTATCGAATGGTAAGGGGCGAAAGCCCCGCCTACATGGAGACAAGAAGATGAACGCTAACGCTAAATATCCGGCCTGGGTTTTCGAACTATACGCCCGCTACTTTGACGCATTAGCACCAGGTGAAGAAGCATTAAGCATTGACGAATACGCGGAGTGCTTAGGATTTAGAGGAGGAGAAGAAGAATAAACACGGGGCCGGATGGCCCCATCAAACGGAGTAGAAATTATGGTTGTGATCAGACTATGGCGCGGAGTCAGTAGGCTTGATGGCACATACAGCCGCGTAATTGAGGATGTTAATAATGGTCGGTTTTTTGAACTGGCATACAGTGAGAAAAGAGAGAGTGAATACCTGAACGAATCTACACCTATGTGGTGCAAAGTGGCGGGCCTTACTTCACTTTTGCGTCGCGGGTTTAGTACAGACTATAACACCTTAATTGACGCCGAACTGGTGGCTACTCTTTACGAAGCAGAATGAGGAATCAAATAATATTAAATAGGTGTGATATGGAAATAATAAAACTGTGGCGCGGCAATAGTAAGGCCGATGGTGAGTTTTGCCGAGTCGTTCAATTCGTCAATTATGGTAGGTTTTATGAGCTACCTTATGACAAGAGGAAGGATGATTTCTATTTGAGCGAATCAATCCCGGTGCACAGAAAAATGAAGGCGCTTAGAGGATTATTGCGAAGTGGTTTTTATTCTTGCCCTAATCCATTAAACAATCCTGAACTGGTAGCTGTTTTTTACGAAGGAGAATAAACAATGACTAAATTTATCAGCGTTAAAGTTTTCCGTGGCACTATTTCAGAAGATAAAAAAACATGGACAATTCGCCGGGCAACCTGGTGCATGTTTCCGTGTAGCCACCGAAGACGACGCACACGTTAAATGCTTCCACGTATCGGAGCCGCCTTTTAATCCAGAGCATCTTGAAAACCCGGATAAAATTAAAATGTTCGTTTTCGCTTCACTGATGCTTAATCCTTTCCCTGATGTTGAAATGGAATTAGTTGGCGCGGAAGTGGTCGCGGAATACAAAATAACACCAGCAGAAAACGGAGACTCAAAAATTGAGCGCATCAAATAAACCTTACAAGATCCGGTGTAAAGGCAGTTATGACGGCTTTACGACTGGATGCGAATACCTGGGCCATATTGGGTACGGCCCGTTCGGCGAGTTAGGAATGAATACGATTGACGACGACGGCGACAACAGGACGCTTGATCTTGATAGCGATGATTTCGAATACATCCCGCCAGTTACTTACCGCGCCGTCGATGATTTCCTGGCTGAACAAGAAGACGAGGACGATGATTAATGGAAGAATGGTATCAAAATTTACTTACTCTATTCCTTGCTGAAAATTGGGCGCTGTTTGAGCGTTTTTGTGAAGAACGCGGGGAAGATCCTAACGATATTTATCATGAGCTTGGGGGCGAAGATGATTGAATTTCTTATCGCTGCAATTATCTTTCTTTATATCGCTGGCGCTATCTTAATGTCTTGCTTTGTTAGAAGTAACGATCTCGGCCCGGCTTACCTTGAAGTTACTTTCTGGCCTGTAGCAGTCTTTTACGCTTTTGTAGACGCTACGCGCATACAGATCATGCGAGCTATTAAGGAGCGTAAAAATGGGAAATAGCGACCATCAATATGACGGCGTTTATCAGTCATTGGTGTCACGCGCTTATTATCGCCTCGAAGGTGAACACGTAATGATGCGATTACGCCAGTGTGATCCGTGGCATAAAACGATTTTACCTGTGACAGCGAAAGATGTTATCACGATGTTTAATCACGGGCACTGGCGCAAGGTTGGTGATATTAAATTCAGGATGTTTAAGGAGGGTAATTAAATGATCGAAGATGGTATCTATGTGCATAACTTATTTGATATTGCTTACTTGCTGAAAGAGGAAAAGGTTTTTGTTATGTCGAGTGAGCATCCTTTCTGGACTGGCGTAAACATGGATCGTGAACAGATGCAAATATTGCTTGATAATGGCCTGATAAGGAAGAAATAGAGACATAATCGCGCATAAAAAACAAATAGATTAAAATACTTCCTAACAATGCGAAATTGTAATTACCCAGCCCAGCGCTGGGTTTTTGCTTTGTTGGAGGTAAATCTATGCTCGACAAAATACGGGAGGCATGTGCGTATGCAGTAGGGGCCGTAACGGCCTTTTTTGGTGCGATAACCATTAATGATGTTGCTGTCTTTGTTGGTATCTTATCAACCGTAGGTACATTTGCCGTTAACTATTACTTCAAATCACAGGAGAACAAGCGAGCGCAAGAGGAACACGACGCGCGAATGGGGAATAAGTAAATGATTAGCCAATCGCTAAAGAATAAGATTATTGCTGCGGCGGCTGGTGGGGCGATCGCTATTGCGGCTGTGATGGTTAAACCATTAGAAGGCGTGGAGTACGATCCGTATCGTGATGTTATCGGTGTATGGACTGTATGTTATGGTCATACCGGAAAAGACATCATGCTTGGTAAGACTTACACGCAATCAGAATGCGATGCTTTGTTAAATAAAGATCTCCACAAAACCGCAAAAGCGATCGACCCCTATATTAAAGTCGAAATATCAGATTTTACCCGCGCGGCGCTTTATTCATTCGCCTATAACGTGGGCGCTACCAACTTTAAAACATCAACATTATTGAAGCTACTCAATGACGGCAAGAAATCGGAAGCGTGCGCACAGCTTAAACGCTGGATCTATGCTGGTGGTAAGCAGTGGCAAGGGTTAATTAACCGTCGTGATATTGAATATGCCGTTTGCGAATGGGGTGAAACATGGACAAGGTAAAGGCGTTAGTTATTGCCGTTGTTGTTTGCATTATTGCCGGACTAACTGCCGTTACATGTTATTACCAGGGTGAGGCGGCAAGGTTACAGGAAGAAGTCACGGTGACGCAAGGCGCACTAAAAACAGCAAGTAACACCATTCAGCAGATGAAGGAGCGAAACGCCGAGCTATCAAAACTTGATAAGAGGTATCACGATGAAATTAAAGCTATCAGATCTGACATTGCCGATCTTCGCGCTGGCATTGATAGCGGCGCTATCAGGTTGCACGTCAACGCCGAGCCAGTGCGATTGCTCGACAATACCGGAACCGCCAGCCGCATTGATGGAGCCACCTGTAGACTCACTGCCGACGCTGAATCGGCTTATCTATCCCTCAGAGAACAACTAAAAGAGAAAGACGCGAAGATCACCGGATTGCAGGACTACATCAAAACGCAGTGCTTACGCAAAAAATAACAGCGCGTGGACGTGTCGCCGTTTTCGCCAGCCAGCCATAACCGGGTCAATCCTTCCCGCGAGCGACGGCGGAATAGTCAAAAACACGTAATACCGGATCATCCATCCCATTAACAGGTCGGCGCTACCTGGGTAGAAGAAAGCGCCATTCACCAATTTTATAAAATTCTGGAAACGGTACTGATGAAGCGCCGTTTTCAGTGTTTTATAGCTGTTTTCACTCCCTGCGGTGTCGAGTTTTGCGGGGGTTATATTTTTCAGAATAGGAGATTATTCTGATGGCTAAGGCTAAAGGCATTAAGTTGCCTCACTTCAAGATCCCGCTTTTTGAGCATACCACTGTTTTCTTTTGCCCGACCCGCGAGATGTTCTATGAATTTTGCGAAAAGGCAGGAATTCCGATTGAACCTGATTTCGAGTTGGCTGGAGGATTAACGCTTACTTGCACTGGCGAGAATGGTGGTAACTTCTACGTGATCGCAGTATTCGACAATGAGTTGGGAACGCTGGTCCATGAATGCGCCCACACTACATTCCACGTTTTAAGTGATGTAGGCGTCGTGGCTACCACGGATCCTACCCATCCGGCGAATGAGACTTACGCTTACATGGTAGGCCGTATCTTCGATGCGTTTTTCCCTATCATGGCAGAATCAAACGAAGCACAGGTTGCAGCAATGCAGGCAGCAGAAGTCGTCGATCAGGCACTGGAGCAAACAGAACAACCACAGGAAGAAGAAAAACCAGCGAAGAAAAGGAAACGTAAGCCGAAATCAAAAGAGGCATATGTGCCGCGCGTAATGAGCTTTAAACGGGGGTGATTATGTTTACTTTTCTGTTAGGCGTATTTATCGGTATGGCTGCCGCTGTGATCTTGATATACGGACATTAATATTATGGACGAGAGCATTGTCGCCGGATTAATCGGCGTTTCTGTATTCCTGGTGAGTTTTGTTATCGCCGTGCTGATAACCGTAAAGAGTAAATTATGAACACCTACGATCTCATCTGGTTATTGGTGCTCATCGTAGGTATTGGCGTGAACATTTACAGGCTATGGTGAAAATATGAATGAGCCGCTTATTATCCTTTCTGCCTGTGTCGCTGTATGGCTGGCGATCATGATATTCATTGAAAGCTAAAGGTATTCACCATGAATATTTACGATCTCATCTGGTGCTCAACATTCGCAGTCATTATGTATCTATGGTTAAAGAATGTTGTATAGGTGACGGCATGGATATATTCGAATTACTGGCGATTATGTGCGGCATGATGTTAGGCATTGTCGCCATAATCATCATCATTGGTCTGGTTGTAGGTAGTGTCAATGAACGCGTATGAAATGCTATTGCTGGTTGCTGCCGCTGTAGTTATTGCCGTGGACGTATACCGGGAGACTAAAAAATGAAATGGCTTGATTTCTTTTTCCTGATCGTTGCGATTGTTCTTGCCATGACCGCGCTGACTTAATAGGTGAATATATGGAAACTATCGAAGCTGTATTATTCGTATGTATCGCAGCGGTTGTTATCGTGGGGTTTATTATCAATGTCTGACGGTGATTTCTTAATTATGGCTATATGCACACTGTTAGCCTTTATCGTTTTTTTTTGCGTGAGAAAGCATCATGTCTGAATTCCTCAATCTGCTAACGTTCTTGCTTTGCGCTGGTCCGCTTATTGCCGCATTAATGTTATGCGTATACATGATTGTAATGATTACCGTGCTTATTTACAGAGAAGCAAAACAGAGATTTAAGGTTAAACAATGAAAGAGCTATTCGACTGGTTGGAAGTATTAACATACTGTGCAAGTTTTGTTGCTTGCGTATATATCATCGATAAATATTGAGAGGTGAAATATGGCCCGCACTAAAAATGCAAAAGCTGACGACAAAAAGCCAGCCGCTAAAAAGGTGGGCCGTCCGCATGGTTATACCGAAGAGAAAGCGTTAGAGATCTGCGAACTGGTAGCGGACGGTCAGAGTATTAACAAAATATCAAAAATGCCTGGTATGCCTACCCGTTCAACAATCCTGAAATGGTTTCGTGATATGCCTGAATTTTCGGACATGTATGTACGCGCGAAGGAGATCGGCTTCGAGGTGTTGGCTGATGAAATCATCGATCTGGCTGATGCCGCAGAGAACGCAGATAAGGACCAATTGCGCCGCCATCAACTGATGATTGAGACACGCAAGTGGCTACTGGCAAAACTCCAGCCGCGCAAATACGGCGAACGCGTTACACAGGAGATTGTGGGTAACAGGGATGAAGCGCCAGTGCAGGTTGAAGTCACGAAAGAGGAGATCGCCCGCATCGTCCAGGAAGTAGAAGACGAGGTGTGATTATGTTGTCCATCAAAGAAAGGGTTATTCAATCCAAATGTGAAAACGATGGCTTGTTCTTCAACCGTTATTTCTATAAGCAGGCCAACGGCACGAAGATGTTAATCTCAGGCCATCACATAGCCATCCGTGATGCGCTACAACGCGTTATCAATGGTGAGATTACCCGCCTCATCATTAACATTCCCCCAGGGTACGGTAAAACCATGATCGCAACCATCAACATGATGGCGCGGTCCCTCGCAATAAATCCCCGCACACGCTTTCTTCACGTTTCATATTCAGACAACCTGGCATTACTCAATTCCTCGACGGTCAGAAGCATGGTTTGTTCGCAGGAATACCAGAAGCTATGGCCCATGAAGATCCGCAACGATGCCAACTCTAAATCAATGTGGTGGACGGAACAGGGCGGCGGGATATATGCCGCGTCGTCACACGGTCAGATTACGGGTTTTCGTGCTGGTTACATGGAGCCGGGCTTCAACGGCGCGATGATTATCGACGACCCATTAAAGCCCGCTGACGCTTACTCTGATGTGATGCGGGATAAGGTAAAGAACAACTACAACGACACGCTTGCTTCACGTCTGGCAGTGCAAACAACGCCAGTGATCGTCATTATGCAGCGTATCCACTACGATGATTTGTCCGGCTATCTGTTACGTGGTGGAAGTGGTGAGAAGTGGTATCACCTTAACCTGCCAGTGAAGATCGACAACAGCATCGACTATTGGGATCTGTACCCGGAAAACGAATTCGCTATCCCTATTGCTCACAACCTACCGGACGGCTGGCTATGGCCTAAGAAGCACAATGACAGCCACGAAGCCGGACTAAAGGCACACCGCAGGTCATTTGAAGCCCAATATATGCAGCGCCCGCGTAAATTCGACGAAGAAGGCGCATTGTGGACGGAAGCGATGATTACCGCCGCGCACCGGATGCAGATAACTCAGGATAAGGTCCGCACGGTAATAGCCATCGACCCGGCGACAACATCATCTGATGAATCTGACGAAACCGGGATCATGGCATGTTCCGCTTATGGTGGCGGCAAGTACGCACAGTATTCAGTAGATGGTGACTACTCAGGCCGAATGTCTCCTAACGATTGGGCGCAAGCCTCAATTAACGCTTACAACACCCATGAAGCTGACGCGATAGTTATCGAAACCAACCAGGGCGGCGAAATGGCAGAGGCCACATTGCGTAATGCCGGATTCAAAGGCCGCATTGTTAAGGTGCACGCAAGCAAGGGTAAATTCGCACGCGCCGAGCCAATATCAGCACTGTATGCGCAAGGGAGGGTAGCTCACACTGGCGAACTGTACACGCTGGAAAATCAGATGATGGAATATGTGCCAGCTACCGCCAAAAAATCACCTGACCGCCTCGATGCAATGGTATGGGGCATCACTGAACTAAGCCAGCCACAGGCTATGGGCCTCATGTTACCGAAGCGCCTGCGCGGATTTTAAAAACCATCTCACAATCCCCCACAAGTTTTCCCATTTTTCGCGTAGCAACGCGTAAACATGTATTCAGGAGTAAACATTATGCCATCCAATTTAGAATTGGCGGTTAATGCTGCCTTGTCACAGCGCCAGGCGGCCTTTGCCCGCTATGCAGCCGCGCATCCATTCTCAATGGGTATTGATGCAAAACGTGATGCTGCGTGGAGTGAATACGGATTCAAAGAAGAAATTACCTATGACGATCTTTACAAGCTGTATCGTCGCGGTGGTATCGCTCACGGTGCGATTGAGAAGATTATCACTACGTGCTGGCGCACCAGGCCAACGCTGATCGAAGGTACGGAAGACGAGAAAGCAGAAACTGAAACGCCATGGGAAAGAGAAATCAAAAAACGATTTGATAATCGTTTCTGGCGCGTCATAGCTGAATGCGATCGCCGCCGCCTCATTGGTCGTTATGCTGGCCTGTTAATTCACGTCAGGGATAACCAGCCGTGGGATCGGCCAGTGACGAAAGGTGTAGGCATTGCCAAATTTACCCCTGTATGGGCTGGTGCTCTTACACCGAAGGACTTCGAAGAAAACCCGGATAATGAAAACTATGGCCTGCCGACATGGTGGGAATACAAGGAGCGCATTAACAGTAAGACCATAGCAAGAAAGATACATCCCGATCGCATATTTATCTTCGGTGATTATTCTGATGATGCCATCGCTTTCCTTGAGCCGTCCTATAACGCATTCGTTTCGCTGGAGAAAGTGGAAGGCGGCAGCGGTGAGTCATTCCTGAAAAACGCCGCGCGTCAACTGGCTATCTCGTTCGATAAAGAGATTGATTTCCGTTCCCTGGCTGCAACATACGGTTGCGACGTTACAGAGCTACGCGAAAAATTCAATGAAGCGGCAGAGGATATAAACAAAGGTAATGATGTGATGATGGCATTGCAGGGAGCTACCGTTAGCCCGCTGGTTACTGCCGTAGCCGATCCGTCCGCTACCTATGACGTCAACCTGCAAACCGCCGCCGCTGGCATCGACATTCCAACGCGTATCCTGGTTGGGAATCAGCAGGGTGAGCGTGCATCAACCGAAGACCTCCGCTACTTCAATAACCGCTGTATGACCCGCCGGGAGGAAATAGGAGGCGAGCTTGAGGAACTATTCCGCAAGATGGCAGAGCTCCGCCTTATCAGTATGCCAGTCGACGTGTCGGTACTGTGGGACGACCTTAACGCCATGACGAAAGCCGAGCTACTCGACGCGGCATATAAAATGGCGCAAATCAATCAGGCATGTCTCGCCACAGGTGAACAAGTATTCGACGGTGACGAGATCCGCGAGGCTGCCGGGTATGAAGGGCCAACGCAGGAAGTAGAACTGGACGACGAGGAAAACGACAATGAAGGTGAAGAAAATAATCAGGCGAATACCTCCAGCCGCGATAATGCCATCTAACACCGAAGACCCGACCATGACAGGGAAGTTGAGGTCTGGCGCTATTAAGCGTTTCAAATCCTGCCTGAATAAAGTAGCCGATCCATATATCTCCATATTGAACAGAATACAATATAGTCTGGCTGTTAATAAGAAATACACCTTTCAGATTTACATGGATGAACTGCATGACATGCTGGAGGATGCCAGCGACATGATTGATGAGATATTCGAGCTAACCGACCCGGAAAGTTTTTGGTTTTGGCAGAATCACGTGAAGGTGGCCTATCAGCGCGGTACGGCACAGGAATACGCCAACATCGCTAACCAGTCGGTCACGTACTCAAGCGCCTACCCTGATGTATCTGCCGTGTTATCCAGCACAACTTACCGAACACGCCTTGCCCTGGTCCGTACCCGTGTATTTGAGGAAATGCGCGGGCTGACCGCACAGATCAAAAAGGATATGGCCCGGCGATTAACCGAAGGTATGGCCCGTGGTTTAAATCCACTGGAAATAGCGCGAACATTGAATCAGGAAACGCAATTACCTCTATACAGATGCAAACGTATTGCCCGAACTGAAATATGCACAGCGTTACGCACAGCACGCATGGATGAGGCCGAAGCGGCGACAGAGGAATTTAATCTCCGCACTATGCAAATGCACATTTCGGCATTATCACCGACTACCAGGCTGTCACACGCTCAGAGGCACGGGAAAACATACACCATAGATGAGCAGCGAGAATGGTGGAGTAGATCCCCTAATTCTATTAACTGCAAATGCACCACGATTACCGTATTAGTTGACGAAGACGGTAATATATTAAACGAACGAATATTAGATCGGGCGCAAGAAAACTATAAGGTTGCGCACTCTAAATATGGCGAAGATTGGGAGTAAAAACCGTGAGTAAAGAATTAATTCAGGTTAATACCAAATTAACCGCTAATACCATACGCCGGGAAACTTATAACGGACGCGAGCACATTGTTGTGCCATCATATACGCTGCCATTCAATATCGTTATGAATCGTGAGTATTACCCGGAAGCTGAAATTATTGCTAATTATCAGTCGCTGGAGGGTACACTTGCCCCGCTGGGCCATCCAACCGTAGACGGTAAGTTTGTTTCCGCATTTAGCCCGGAAGGATTGAACACCGGGTTTTGTGGAGCGTGGAACAGAAACGTTGAATTACGCGGCAATCGTGTTTATGTGGAAAAATGGGTGGATATTGAAACAGCCAGCCATTCAGAACAGGGGCGCGAATTATTAACCCGACTGGAAGCACTGGAGAAAGGAGAAAGCAAAGATCCTATCTGGTCGTCCGTCGCTGTATATCGCCAGCGTATGCCAGCCACCGAAGAAATGAAAGCCCAGGGCGCTGACCATGTAGTGAAAATCATGTCGATCGACCATGATGCTATTTTGCTGCATGAGCCGCCAGCCGCATCACCGGAACAAGGTGTAGGCCTGATGGTTAATACTGATCAGGCCAAGCCGTTAATGGCGGTGGCGATGAAAGAAAACAGCTACCGCACACTTGAGAAACAATTGACCGACGCGGCGCGGGAATTATTCCCTGACGCTGACTATGTATATGTGGTGGACTTTACTGATAAAGAAGTGACGATCGCCACTAATACTGAAAGTGCTCAAGTTTGCACATATGAAAAACAGGCTGATAAAATTATTCTCAATAATGGCGAGCTTGCAACCAACGAGGAAAGTAAATCCTGGTTTACTCAGTTCGCTGAACACCTTTCTAATCTTTTCTCACTGAATGAAAAAATTAAGGCCAATAAATCGGAGGACGATCCCATGCCTTTGACCAAAGAAGAACGCGCCGAACTGGTAAAAGAAATTAACGAAGGCTTATCCGCCAATATCGCTAATGCAGTAGCAGAGGCATTAAAACCAGTGCAGGCAAGCGTGGAAGAATTACAGACCAACCAGAAAGCAATTAAAGAAGAAATTGCAGCAAACGCAAATAAAGAAGAAGCAGAAAAACGCGCCGCAGTTGCGAAAGTACACGGCGAAATTGTTGCTAACGCATTAAGCGGTGATGCGCTCGATGCAATGTTTAAATCCCTGGGCAAAGCAGCGCCGATGGCTACCAACGCAGCAAACGAAGGTAAAAAAGGCGAAGTCCCGGACTTTAACACCTATTTCTAATTAAAAGGGGATCACAATGTTTCGTTTTCGTCGTGTAAATATTGATGGTAAATCCATTACCGAAACCCGCCTCGCTGGTGCTGAATTAAAACCCGGCGAACTGGTGAAACTGGAAGGTGGCAAGTTTGTGAAGGCGGTGGATGGTGATGCTGGGGTTGCTCGCTTGTATATCGTTAACCCTGCATTCCATGAAGGCAAAACCATTGCCGATGCAATCGCGCAAGGTGAAACCGTTGTTGCTGACTACGTGGAAGAAGGTCGCGAGTTTGCTTATCGCGCGGCGGCGGCTACCTACACCAAAGACCAGGCCATCAAGCTGGGTGAAGTAACCGTTGCATACTGCCAGGAAGATGTAACCCTGGACGCAGAAGACTTTATTCGCGTTCGCGTCGCTTAATTTAAAAGGGGAATAACATGTACTTTACAAGACAAAATTTAGCCACAAACAGCCGGATGCAGGCGCACTGGAACGAACTGTGGGCGCAACGCAACATCTTCAACGATCAGCATGACGCTATGATTGCAGCAAACAAGGCAAACATGACCGCTGAAATGTTGGCCTGTAACGCCGTTGGCGGCTTCGCAAAAGAATTCTGGAAAGAAATTGATAACCAGATCATCGAACTGAACACCGAAGAAATCGGTATCGAGATCGTAAACGACCTGATGGGTGTGCAGACCGTATTACCAATCGGTAAAACGCTGAAAATGTACAACGTATCTGGCGACATCAACGATGAGGTCGTAATGTCTATGGATGGTCAAGCGCCACACGGCTTTGATCACACCGAATACGGCAGCGATGGCGACCCGATCCCGATGTTCGCGGCTGGTTATGGTGTGAACTGGCGTTTAGCTCAAGGCCTGAACACTGTAGGCATCGACCTTGCTCTGGATAGCCAGCGCCTGAAACTGAAAAAATTCAACAAAGCCCGCGTTAAATTCTATCTTAGCGGTAACGACAATATCGTGGTAGATGGTCACAAAGCTATGGGTATTAAAAACCATAAAAACACTCAGCAGCTTACCCTGACCACTGACCTTACTACCGCAGATTTCGAGGCGCTGATCGACTTCTTCACCATTGGTGAATTCGGTGTACTGGCCCGCAATAACTTCGTTGCAAAATACGATATTATGTGGGTATCTCCTGAAATCATGGCTAACCTGGCACGTCCGCACATCGTTAACGGTGCTGTGGTTGGTAGCGTACTGCAAACGGTTATGCCGTTCGCTCCGGTCGGTGAAATCCGTCAGACCTTCGCACTGAAAGGCAATGAAATTATTGCTTATCAGCGCCGCCGCGACGTCATTTCCCCTCTGATTGGTATGACTACTGGTGTAGTTCCTCTGCCGCGCTTTATGCCAACTGATAACTACAATTTCCGCATCATGTCAGCCGAAGGTTTACAGATCACCTGTGACATGCTGGGCCGTTCCGGTGTAGTTTACGGTAAAAAATCTTAATTAAAACGTTTCCTGTAACTCCCCGGCGCAATGCCGGGGATTTTTTTTTGTATGTGGAGCAAACAAAATGGTCACTACAGAACAGGCGCGGGAATATCTTGAAAGCCAGGGTATTGACCTGCCAGACATTATCTTATCTTTGCTGGTGGAGCAGGCTAATAGCGTAAACGAATGCCTTGATGCTAATTATCCGGCCTCCACTGCAACATTAATTCAGCTTTATCTCATTGGCCTGTTAGGGCTAACCCAGGCTGATAAATACATTTCCTCACAGACAGGGCCGAACGGCGCAAGCCAGTCTTACCGCTATGTCGATTTTAATAAAAGATGGAAGGCAGCTTGCTCGTTGCTTCGCTCAATTGACAAACATAATTGCACAGCCGAACTAATCCCGGCAGATCCCGAAGCCACCGCACATGCCGGGCTGTGGATTGGTAAGAGCAGGAGGACGTGACAATGTGGAACGACCTGACACTACCAAATCCAGTATTGCCGAAACTGTTTACCCGTGTGTGGGTAAAAACGGATACCGGACGCCAGGTGGCGGCCTACCTCAATGATGCTGGTGAATGGGTAATTCTTTGCCCGCGCGTGGCGAAAACACATCCCAAAATCATTAGCTGGAGTTACGGCTATGAGTAAGATTGCGCGATTCAGTTACAAGGCATTAGCCACCATCTACCCCGTAACGCATGACGACTGGACAAACGCCGACGTATACGGTGCGCCATACCTGATTAATTGTGCGTGGGAGCGCACCGACGGCACGGCAACAGACACAAACGGCAATGAGGTTAGCAATACAATAACCGTATTTACCGAACTGCTTCATAATATGCAGCCAGTGCAGCGCCCGGAAAAAGGTTGGATGATTGCCACTGGCGACACTACTGATATTTCCGACCCGCTGGCGGCTGGGGCCAACGTTATTATCGGGATCGTTGAATGGGATATGAGCATGTTTAACGACACGCCGGATTATAAGATCGTGACAGGGGGTTAATCATGCCTATCAGGGGAGTTAAACGCGTCCGTGAGAGATTAAAGCAGGAGCTAAAGGAAATCACCGATAAAAAGACGCACGAAGTTTTATGGCGCGTCGGTATGCTGGCTGGTGGCTTTGCGGCGAACATGACCCCGGTCGATACGGGTTTTTTAATTAACAGTCAATTCCAGTACATAGGAAAGACGGCAGATGGCTTACAATTACGCCTGGGATATACGGCCCGCTATGCTGAATGGGTGCACAATATGCCAGGTACATTAAAGGGCCAGCCTCGCGAACATTTCGGCAAAACTAATAACCTGTCTGAATTCGGCCCTAAACAGGTAATTGAATTCGGCGGCGGTACTGGTAAGGGTAAATATTGGGACCCAAACGCGGAGCCGGAATTCTTGCGCAAGGCATTCGAAGACCCTAACCACGCTGATGATATTTACAAAGAAATTGTAGAAGGTTACAAGGTATGAAACGCAGCGAAGTTTACGACGAAATAAGGGATTGGATTCAATCCCACGGATACGATGAAGGCTATATTTTGCAGGCCCGTTTCTGGAATGAGCGAAGCAATTCGAATAATGACAGATACATCGTGATCCAGCAAAACGGCGGCGCGGCTGGTGAGGAAGCAATAACCCGTGATTATTTCCGCATCCTGGTTATTTCAGCGCGTAATGATGCAAATATCAGTGAGGTGGAAGACCTTGCCGACGCCATCCGCCAAAGTATGTTGACAGAATATAAAACTGATAAAATTACACACATGAAGCCAGTTGGCGCTATTCCTGCAATGCAAACAAGAGAAGGGCGCTTTATTTTTACCGTAGCCTTTCAAACCATCATATCAAGATAAGAGGTAAATTAACATGTCTCAGACTTGCGAAAAAGGCACGTTTACAGGCCGTGACGTTGCTGTATTCTTCGCTATCGCTTGTCCAAATGCGAAGCCGGGAGCTGAAGCGTACAAAGCGTTAGGCATGATGCGTGGTAAAACACTTTCCGTTGAATGGGAAACCGCTGACGCCACCGCCGATAAATCAGCCGATTACACGAAAGAATCAATGGTTACTTACAAATCCGTTTCTTTCTCCGGCGACGGTGTGTCCCGCACTGAAGAAATCCATAATCAGAAAGCGCTGAAACGCCACGTAATTACACCAGGTGAAACCACTGGATCACAACCTTATGTATGGCTAAAGATCGTTTCTCCTGTAGACGTAACCGAAGGCCCATTCCTTTGCACTTCCTTTAAAGAAGAAGATCCGCACGATGATGTTTCTACCTGGTCTATTGAGTGCGAAAGCGCTGGACAGGTAACGGTAGGCGATATCCCATCGGAATAACAACTCAGATTAACAATCGGGGCCATTTGGCCCCTTTCTTTTAGGGTGATAACTATGATTCATGTTCGGACCGGGCAATTTGCGGCGGTGGTAGACGGTAGGCGGTATGTGTTTAATCCCTGCTTCGCCGCGATGGCAAAAATAGGCAGTGACAGAGAACTGGTCGAATATTTCGCAACAATCCACGGCGGCAAATATCCATCACGCTTGCCAGCAGACCCAGACTTACGCAATCGCATTCTGGCGCGGTGTTATGGTGAAATAGTGCAGACATCAATGCACATCCTGAAATGTTGCTCAGACGATGAAATAGGCCCGTTATTGGGCGAGTGTAGGTTTACTCCTTCGGGCAAGTTGCGACTAAAACCAGGCTTGATGCCTACTGACGACGTTATCACGCTGGCGCAGCATTGCGTGTACCACGGCTTAATCGGTGATGGGCCGGAAGAAGATGCCGGAGAAATCCCGGAAGGGGAATATAAGCCGACTTTTAACGTCCTTGAATTCGTCTATTCTGCCGTTGCTCACCTGGGCTTGTCAGAATCGGAAGCATGGAATATGACAATGACCGGATATAGGGCCACTGTACGCGCTAAAACGCCGCCAGACGAAAGAAGCGAAAGAAGTAAGCCAAACGTTCACATAAATAAACGTGCTTATGACGAGCAAATGGAGGCCGCTAAAAAGGCGCTAAAAAGAATGGAAAATCGCAAGCAAGAAAAAGCCCGGTAGATCCGGGCGTTTGTCTTATTTGATTCTAACAATATCAATAAAACCGTTACCTAAATCGACAATTGCGTGATTTTTTGCACCAGCGCCGCCTTCATTAAAAATTCTTTCAGCGAAAGCAACTTTATTTGCTTTACACTCGTTAGCTATCCTGTTTTTTATTTCGCTGTTGTTTTCAAAGACTACGCTTACAGCAGCCTCGTTTACAAGGCCATAATTAAACCAACGAGCATAAACTGGTTTACCTTCAAAATTTTTATCAATTGCCTTAAAAAGAATTGTGGGCGCGGCTGGTTCTTTTTTGATCATGTCGTGATATGCGGCTACATGGTTTGCCACTTCTTCACAGTTAATGTTTATGGCCTCGTTAGCGTTCGCGTTAAATGCCAGTGCAGCAATCACAGCAAGTACCATTTTTGCTAACCGTTTCATAATTAACCCCTGTAATTATTCTGATTTGCTAAATGCTTCCTTTAACTTAGTTATACACGCATATTGTTTATTTTTTAAGTGCTTTTAACATTTCTTCGATAAGGTCCGCATAGCGTTCATATTCGTTGGGACGGTAGTTTACGTTTCTCATTTCCTTATCCTCTTTCACTTCCTCCGGGACATCCGTCCTTCCTGCATCTCTTCTATCTTTCCCTACATCATCTATACAAAACGGTATCGTTAAAATAAAGACATTTTGTATAAAATAGATACATAGATCACATTTGCATGAGGTTAAATCATGGCTACCAGTGTAGGCACAATTTATTACGAAGTTGACGCAAAAACAGGACAACTTCTTGTAGCACAACGACAGGCAGACCAGGCCTTTGACCGTATAGAGCGCGGTGCTAAACAGGCAGATCGCCAAGTAAACACACTGAAAACATCAATCAAAGCACTGACCAGGGTTATCCATCTGCTAATTGCTGCCGAGGCCGTTAGACAGTTTATGGAAATGGCAGAGCAGGCCAAAATGCTACGCGTCAAAATCAAAATGCTGACAGGCGACGCGGAATCTGCCGGGCGGGTTTTTGATGGTCTGAAAGAAATATCCAGGGAGACGGGTCAGAGCCTGAAAGATACTGGCGAATTATGGCAAGGCTTGGCTATCTCACTAAAAAACACCTCCGCTACGGAAGGGCAATTGCTTAACTTGGTTGGTACCATTCAGAAGATGGGCGCGTTAGGGGGCGCGTCAGCAGAGCAAATGTCAAACTCTATGCGCCAGTTCCGTCAGTCTATAGATGGCGGTGTTCTTCGTGCCGAAGAATTTAACAGCCTGCTTGAAAATACGCCGACCATCGTACAAACAATGGCCCGCCATATGGGATTATCAATGGGCCAGTTCCGCGCCGAAATGCTGGACGGCAAGATCACGGCAGAGAGGATGGTTAACGCAATCCAGGCGGCTACGCAGGAAACAAACGAGCAGTTCGCACAGTTGCCGCGCACATCCGGCATGGCTATCAATGAACTAAAAGTCGAGGTAATGGGTCTGGTGGAACAACTGGACGATCTTTTCGGTGTATCAGATGGCGTAGTCTCAGCTATCGACTTGATCACAAAAGGAGTTAATGGGCTAGGTGAGGGCGCTAAATTCGCTAAAACCTGCTTTGATACGCTCAAAACGGCTGGTAGCGAATTCATCGACATGTTTGATGATGTGGCTGTGAAGGCTGGCGAGGTGGCAGAGAAGATCATCGCAATGGTGACGCCAATCAAGGCGCTAATGGATGGCTATAAATGGATGAAAGAGATTGTCGATGAACGCAAGGAAGAACTAAACAGCAACAACGAGAAAAAATTTGGCCCTACCATCGGTAAATTCATGACGTTTAAAAACGACATTGAAAAGGCGACCGCCGCTTATGACGAGCTTATGCAGAAACAGGCAGAAGCCAACGACGGAGCTATTACCGGATTCGATAAGCCAGTTGATAAGCCGAAAAAACAGAAAAAAGAGAAGAAATCGGAAGCTGATCGGCTTGGAGACAAGGGCATAAGCGTTTCTGATCAGTACAACAAAGACGCCGCCGCCATGCGCAAAGCGTTAGAGAACGGCAAGGCCATTGATGCTGCGTTCGCCCAGGGTAAAATCACACTCCTTGAGTACCGCGCCGCGCAAAAAGGGATCGGCAAGGAACTGAAAGAAGAATTAGCGCAGATCCCGGTAGATGAATTGCGTGATAAATGGTCGCAAATAGTTAGCCCAATGGACCAGCTAAAAGGCGAAGTTGACCCTATCCAGCAGGCGCAAAATGAATGGGCCGTCCGTAAGCAAATGCTTATCGACCTGGGCGCTACAGAAGCACAACAGAAACAGGAATTATTAGCCTATGAGCAGCAGATCCGCGATCTGAAGTGGGAACAGTGGCAGGCGCAAAGCCAGACAAACGGCCTGATCGGTGATTGCGTTAATGGCCTTAAAGGTGGCATGAGCAATGCGCTTGTTGGCCTGCTTAACGGTACTCAATCATTGAGCGATGTTTTTGCTAACTTAGGCAGCAATATACTTGGGAATATCGGTAACAGACTTTCGGACATAGCTGCCAACTGGATAGCAGATCAAATCATGATGGAGACACAAAGCAAAGCCACGCAGGCCAGCACAACGGCAAGCGCGGTTGCCGCTCAGGGAAGCATTGCGGCGGCGGCGGCCCCGGCGGCGGCAGCGACAGCGGCATCAACTGGCGGTAGCTGGGCGGCGGCTGGCTCGGCGGCGCTTACTGCGATCATGTCGCTGGCAACATCCATTTTCGGCGGCGGGCGCTTTAATGGTGGTAGCGTAATTGGTGGCAATATGTACCGCGTCGGGGAACATAACAGGCCGGAGCTATTCCAGACGTCTAACGGCAACCAATACATGATCCCCGGCGAGAATGGCAGGGTTATCCCGGGGCGTGATATTGGCGGCGGCGGCGGTATCAGTATGCCTGTTTACATCGACATTCAAACCACAAACGGATTTAGTGACGAAGACAGCCGCAGACTTGAACAGACAATGGAACGTGTAGCCATGAAAATGATAACAAGGGAATCGCAAAGACCTGGCGGGATGTTGCAACCGCGCCGCAAATAACACTAAGGCCGCTATAAGCGGCCTTTATTTTACATGGTAAGGATATAAATTAAACAGCACAGGAATGCGGGCGCGGCGAAGTCGCAAACGCTAGCCATATTCCATGCTTTTGGTAAAAAACCACCATACCACGGCATTCTTTCTCGTTTCCCTCCGCAAAATTCCGCTATGTAACGATATTCAGCCTGTGTGTGTTCCCGCGCAAAAAAGAATGTACATCCAATCAGGCCGCCAGTGAGATAATCACCAGTAAGCAGGCCGATAACAACCTGTATAGTCGCCGCAGCCAGTGCGTGACCAATAACGGTTAAATCCATCGTTAATCCTCCCGATCGTTCTCAAATGTGCCATCTACAAATTTTTGCAGCCAGGCGATAAGTTGTGTTGCCTGCGATTTTTCAATTACTATGGTTTCAGTCCCCATAAGTTCGGTTATCCACAGCCGACCATCCTCATCAAGATCTAACCTAACTCCGTAACATAACTCTGTTTCGTCAATAATCATTTTTCATCCTATAATCTTCCGTTACGTGCGACGTAACCCCTGCCGAACATCACTAACCAGATGTTCCAGATCTCCCGCTAGGTATATTTCTCCTCCTCCATATTCCACCTCACTTATGAGCGCCTTTCACTCCGCAATGACGGTTGTATTCCAGGTGATCGATAATTAACCAAATATTCAAATCTTCACTGAACAGCCGCCAGTCAGGATTGATATCGAATTTAAAGCCATAACCATCACGTAATTTTTTGGGGCGGGCTTCTTTTTTCAGGAAGGCGTTAAGCAACTTCTTGCCTTTCTTGATTACCCGTTCCTGTGCATTCTTTTGTGCTTTCAGGTTTTTTTCGATAGTTACCAGTTTCATAACTCACCCCATCGTCCTTAGTTAAGCGCCCTCAGGAAGAAATCCCGGTATTCATCATCCTTCGCGTTCATCATGAATTGACCGTATTTGAATGCGTCGTCGAAACCCTTAACAATTGCTACTTCCACTTGCTCGAATGCGTTGTTTAGCATCACTACTACATAGCTACTCATTTTTGGGCCTCACTTGCTGGTACCGCTTTTCTTCTTGCTTCCTGCATACAGCTTGTTGCTTCATGTGTGAATCCATATTGTAAACTAGCTATAATTCTTGTGACGAATATCTCATTTTTCGCGTAGAAGCGCGTAAAGATATATACAAAATGTAACTTACAGGAGGGGGTATGCCGGAAGTGTTCAGATGGACACCACAGAGAAGCTACAGCGTAAACAGTGAGCCTAACGTGTCCGTTATCAAGCTGGGCGATGGCTATGAACAGCGCCAGACAAAAGGGATTAATCCACTACTTGACAGCTATACGCTGGTCTTTAAAGGTACGAGCGCCGGATGCGGTGACGCCGGAAACGTGGCGCTCCAGGTTGACGCATTTTTAAGAGCACGTTGCGCGGTCGAGGCGTTTTACTGGACGCCATCTACAGACGGAGTGAAAAGGCTTTTTGTATGCCGAAAGTGGAGCATGGCGAAAGACGGCCCGGTATGCACTCTGAATGCAACGTTTGAACAAGTTATCAATTAATGGAGAAGTCAATATGTATGCTATTTGTGTAGTTGACCGCACGGGCGCTTTTACATTATTTGACGACTATGAAATCAAAGATCTTACCGTAAAGGCTGACAATGGCGAGATCTGGTATCTTCATGACGTTGGTGACGGGTATGTTGGGTGCAGGTCGAGAGAGGGAAGGGAAGTTTTATTTTTGGTTGATAGCGTATAAACACGACCCCGCGCGAAGCGGGGTTTATAGTGTCGATAGCAGAATGCATAACAATCCAATAATGATAATAATCATCTCCAGAACGTAATGTTCGCACATCTCATAACGCCCACTTCAAATATGTCAATCCCTTATCAGTGACGAATGAATGGTTTACCTGGTTTTCATCCGTCATGATGATGAATAACTTTTCCTGTAGGTATTTCGCTTTTGGGTACAGCGTTAAACAGACCTGGTACAAAACCCCGCGCTCAATCAGCAAATCAATAAATTCGTGCTCATGATAACCGATAAGGCGGGCGGCCTGTTTCAACGTGTACACATAGTCACCGTGATTGCGCCGCGTCATATTGCCACCTTATTTGCCGAACGCTCCCAGGTTGTCGATACAGAAATCTTTTGCCGCTTTTTCGTATTCACGTTTTGCTTGCGGATCATCTGCCGGGAAACCTTTTGCGTGTATTTCACCAGGACAAGCCTGATCCATAGAGTTGGCAAAATTAACATTGAAGTTAACATTAATATCTTTCGGGTTCATATCTTCCACCTCATCTGGTATTTGCACCGGAACAACCACAAAATCACGCGCACTAGACCAACAACGCAGCAATTCACGACCATCATCACGCGCGGCGTTGTATGTATCGAATAACCCTATGCGCTCCCATTCGCATTTATCAGTGAACACCTCTAATCTGTATTTTTGCATAATGCTACCCTTCATTTATTGGCCTGATCCGGTAGCCGATAATGCGGCTATCTTTCTCCATAAGTTCAAAAGCCGTATCTATAGCATCATCAGGATTATCGAAATCAGACGTTATGTTTTCATTTCCAGTCATGAAAACCGTAAGCCTCCATAACTTACCGCCGCCATTGCTGCATCGCGCCATTTTGTTTACCTCCATTCGTTTGAGTAAAATATACATACTGTAAAAACCGCGATCAATCCATTTTGGTATGATTTAGCGTGATGCAGATCACAAAATTACAAGGTGAGAAAATGCGCAATATACCTACAGAAATGATTATTGATTCCGTCGATGCCGGAGTTGGCGCGGTCATTGACTTGTTCGAACTGGACCTATCGCCACTTGGTGGCGAGGTTATCCGCTTCCATTCCGGTGCAAACGGCTATTACGGCCCTGTTATCTGGAAGGGCGTGGCTTACAACAGTTACCCCATCGAAGCCACTGGCTTCGAAATGAAAAACGAAGGCGTTTATTCGCGCCCCCAAATGGTTGTAGCCAACATCGGCGGGCTAATTACGGGGATGAATAACGATTTCAACGACCTAAGAGGCATGAAGGTTACGCGCCGCCAGGTTGAGGTTAAATATCTGGACGCTGTTAACTTCCCTAACGGCAATCCAGATGCAGATCCATCCATTGAGGCAGTGTCGTTTTATGTCGTCGAATCAATGAGCGAAGAAACTGCGGACCAGGTGCAATACGAACTGTCAACGCCAATTGATGCTGATAAAGCCGTTATCCCTGGTCGCACCATCCTTGCTGACGTTTGCCAGTGGCAGTACAGGGGCGACGGGTGCATGTATTCTGGCGGCCCGGTAGCAACGGATAAAGATGTACCGACAAGTGATCCAACGTTAGACAAATGCAGTCACCGCCTTAGCGGTTGCCGTTTGCGTTTCCCGCGCCCGGCAGCACTACCTATCTCCTGTTTTCCTGGTTCCAGCAAGGTAGGTTAATCATGGGGATGGAAGACAAAATGTCGCGTTATGCCGCCGCGCATCCGTTTGAGGAAGTTTGCGGGCTGGTGATAGATAACGATTATTTTTACCCGTGCTTAAACGTGTCTGAAACGCCACACAACAGCTTTAAAATTTCTCCTGACGATTACATCAAAGCTGACAAATTAGGCGTTATAACCGCCGTTTTCCACTCTCACGTTGATGATATTCCGGTATTGTCGGCACGGGATCGACAACAGCAGGTTATTTCCGGGCTACCCTGGATTTTGTATTCAGGCGGCAGGATCAGGAAATTCCGTCCGGTTGCGCACCTGTTAGGCCGTAAATTCGTACACGGAACGACAGATTGTTATGCGCTTTTTCGCGACGCCTATCACCTTTGCGGTGTAGACCTGCCGGACTTCGAGCGACTTGATGGCTGGTGGCTGCGCGGTGAAAACCTGTATTTAAAAAACTTGCCGCAAAACGGGTTTTATCAGGTTGATGCGCAAAGCATACAGCCTGGTGACGTAATCATCAGACAGCCGTTTAAAGGTGCTGATCCATGCCACGCGATGATTTACCTGGGCGATAACACGGTTTTGCATCATGACCATGCCGGACTATTAAGCCGCCGCGAGCAAATGCGGCCCGCGTATGTTCGACAGACTCATTCAATATGGAGATCTGATAAATGCTCAAATTTAGATTTACGGGCAATCTTCGAAGATATTACAGCAAAGTGTGTTTAAACGTTGAAACGCCCGCGCAAGGTCTTCGCTTATTGACCTCGCAGGATCAGGAATTCAAGAAGGCGTTTTTAAACACTCCTTTGCGCTTACGAATTGCCGGGAAAGATTACGACGAAAAGACCGCGCCAGCGGCGGTTAATAACAAATATCCAGATGGAACTACGGTAATTATTGCGCCAATAGTGGAAGGTGGTATTGCAGGGATCGGTGTGGTCGGCTGGATTATGATTGGAATATCAGTTGTTAGTGTCGCTTTTTCAATTTTTATGTCTCGAAACATGAAAGTAAAAACATCATCAGAAAGCGCACAGGACAATACTATCACAAATAACACCTACACCAGCGTAGAAAACAAGGTAGGCCAGGGTAGGCCAGTGCCTATTCTACTTGGCGAAATGAAAGTAGGTTCAAACGTTGGATCGTTGGGTATTGATACAACCAACAATAAAGACGCCTTAGACGTTGTAAGTTAATAGGGGGTTATTATGGGCGGCGGCGGTGGTAAAGCAAAAACACCAACATTAATAAACGATAACTTATTCCATAAGCAATTTTATCGTGTGCTGGATATATTGAGCGAAGGGCCGATTTACGGACCTGTCAATATCGCCGCACCTTTAAACTGCGTAATGCTTAATGATACGCCTGTAACGGACGCTGTAGGCAATACCAGTATCCCTGGCGTTAGTGTCGCCTGGCGTCCTGGTACTGCCGACCAGTCACCGATCAACGGCTTTAACGCCATTGAATCCACGGTGATGGTTAACGCGCAGGTGAAACACGACACGCCACTGGTAAGGACGGTATCAGATCCGAACGTGACGCGAGTCCGGTTAAATATTGGTGTGGATTCACTGGTGGAAAGCGATAGCCAATCAAACCAGAAAGAAACATCTGTCATTATGGCGATCGACGTTAAACCGTCCTCATCTTCCACATGGTCGTCTATTAAGGCCGTACAAATAGGTCCAGGTAAAATCAGCGGAGAATACCTTGAAGCGCATATTATCAATGCGCCAGATGAAAAGCCGTTTGATATTCGCGTTCGCCGTGTAACCGCTGATAGCACAAGCGATCTATTGCAGAATGATACGCGGTGGAATAGCTACAGCGAAATAATCGACGATAATTTATCTTATCCTCACACCGCTGTAGCAGGCGCGGTTATTGACCACGATCAGTACACTGACACGCCTACCCGCACCTATCACCTGCGTGGGCTTATTGTTGACGTGCCTGATAACTACGACCCGGAAACGCGCACTTATTCCGGTTTATGGCTTGGCGGGATGAAACAGGCGTACACAAATAACCCTGCATGGATATTCCGTTACCTGGTTAAAAACGAGCGTTTCGGCCTTGCCCGTCACGCTGGCTATATTGACGTTGACGACGGCGCATTATATACGCTTTCTCAATACTGCGACCAGTTGGTCGATGATGGTTACGGTGGCCTTGAGCCGCGCGTGACGCTTAATGCGTACATCACAGAGCAAATGAGCGCCCGCGACTTACTTGACAATATCGCCGGGATGTTCAGGGGTATCGCGTTATGGGACGGGCAACGCCTTACCGTGATGATTGATGTACCACAAGATCCAATCGCCACCATTACGAATGCAAACGTTGTTGATGGCGCGTTTACTCGTTCAAGTATCTCCCGTGCGGAATGCTACAACGCCGTGATCGTATCCTGGACTGACCCGGAAAACGGCTGGGAACAATCAAAAGAGTATGTAGCAGATGATGAATTAATCGCCCGTGACGGTTACAACGAAACCACGATGGAGGCGTTTGGCTGTACGTCACGCGGGCAAGCGTACCGCGCGGGCAAATGGCTGATAGAAACAGCAAAACGCGAGCCGTCAAAATTCACATTTAAAATGGCCCGTGACGCGATTCACTTTACGCCAGGGGATATTATCGAGATCCTCGACAATAACCGCGCAGGTGCGCGTTTAGGCGGTCGTATCGTGGCGAATAATGGGAACGTGATAACAGTTGATAAGGTTGACAGCGAGTACATCACGGCAGGCGACACTATCAGCCTGCTTGATAGCGATGGCAAATTTAAAAAACATCAGATCACTGGTATCAACGGGAACAAAATCACACTGGCTGCGGCCCCTGCATGGATTAGAAACGGTACTGTTTTTGCTGTATCAACCGAAGCAGCAAAACCCGTTTTATGCAGAATCACCAGTGTAGCCGAAACCGAAAATAATAGCGTGTATACCATCGAAGCCGCGCAACATGACCCTAACAAACAAGCAGTAGTCGATGAAGGCGCGATATTTGAAATCAACAACGACACGCTTAATCACTTCCGTGTACCGAATATTGAAAATCTGAAAGTGGTAAACATCGGATCTGAAACGGTTCAATGCCGCGCAACATGGGAAACACAGACAACTACGCATCGCATGACATTCGAGATCCGCATATACAATACCGATGGTGCGGTGGTTAAAAGCTACGAAACAACGAAATACAGCTATGATTTTTATGGCATTGACGCTGGCGCGTATTCGTTAGGCGTTCGTGGAAGAAACGATACTGGCATGAAAGGTGCTGAAAGTATTGTTGATCTTGTTATTGGTGCTCCAGCCGCGCCAGTTGGCGTAAATTGGGTTCCCGGCGTATTCCAGGCGACCGTGTACCCGATAAGCAAAACCACGCTTACTACCGATACGTCGTATGAATTCTACTATGCTGGGGAAAACCAGATCACAGATCCTGCAATAATAACCACATCGGCACAGTTTACCGGGCGCGGGTATCAATGGACGTTCGGCGGCATGAATACGGGCCATACTTATTACGTTTATGTGCGCACTCGCAATGCTTTTGGTGTGTCTGATTTCGTCGAGGCATCAGGTAAGCCGACAGAGGATTTTGACGAAATTACTGATTACGTTACAAAGGATGTAATGGAGTCAGAGCAATTTAAGGAGATGATTAGCGACATTAAAGATCTTGGCGATCGCACTGACATTGTAGAAGGAGCTACCGAAGACCTTAAAATAGCTACAGAGGATCTTAAAGCTGACACAGATACACTTAAAAAAGACACCGAAGACCTTTATAAGAAAGTCGAAGAAAACGCCGATGAAATAGGCAAACATGAGGTAAGAATAGACTCATTAGAGGTATCAAGCGAAAACGTTAATAACGAACTGGCACAGACAAAAGCAAGTTTACAAAACGCTTCGCTTGCTCTGATCAACAACTCGCTTGCTCAAACTAACACGCGGGTTACTCTTACCGCTCAATATAAGAAAGGTCGCAACGAAACAAAGGCACAGATTGACCGCATTGACAACGTTATCGCAGAGGAGAAAAAAGCGACAGCGGAATCACTGGAAACCATCACAGCCGAAATAAGCACGATGGACTCAAACATCAAAGGAGAAATAGCACGCGTAGACAAAGCAATAGCAACCGAAACGCAGGCGAGAACGGAGGCTATAAGCAACGTTAACGCCAGTATCAGCAGCCTGGAAAATAAAACTGATGCTAGCGTTTCTCGTCTCGATCAAGCTATCGCTGATGAGTCAAGCGCCCGCGCTCAGGCAATATCAGGAATTAGTGCGGAGCTTGGTCTTGTTGAAAATGAGGTTGATAAAAACAGCGACGAAATAGATCAGGCGAAAGCAAGTCTGCAAAACGCCTCGATTGCACTTATCAACAACTCAATAGCGCAAAGCAAGATGAGCACCGTTATTGAGGCGAAGTACAGGAAAGGCCAGACAAAAACAAAAGCGGAAATAGCAAGGATCGACACAGCAATAGCAGACGAAACCCAGGCCCGCGCGGAGGCTATAGCATCGCTTGAGGCAAATATTAATGAAAACATTTCAGCAAAAATAACGGATGTTTCAACGGCACTCGCAACTCACGAGGCATCAAGCGCTGAAAAATTTGTCCAGATCTCGGCGTCTTTCGATGATGTAAACTCAAGCATCACGGAATGGTCACAGTCTATGGCAACGGCAGACGAGGCATTATCAACCAGAATCGACCAGTTGAAAGTAACTATTGACGGAAACACAACAGCCATAGAGACAACATCGAAAGCGTTAACGGACTTTAAGGGGAATGTCGATGCATCATACTCTATTAAGATCGCGACAGACAGCCGGGGCGTAAAATACGCTACTGGTATGTCACTTGGCCTTACTGGTAGCGGAACTAACGTGCAATCGCAGTGTATTTTCCTCGTTGACCGCTTCGTGTTAATGACTGCGGCAAACGGTTCATATCAGACCCCGTTCTATGTTACTAACGGCGCTTGCTACATTCGTGAAGCGTGGATCAAAGACGCATCCATCACTACCGCGAAGATCGCGCAGCAAATCCAGTCAACCAACTATGCATCTGGTTCGGCTGGCTGGATGCTAAACAAAAACGGTAACGCGGAGTTCAATAACGTCACTGTTCGGGGTACGGTATACGCCACAAACGGTAAATTTACTGGTGAGATTCAGGCCACAAGCGGGACGTTTAAAGGGACTGTACAGGCTAACAAATTTGTCGGTGATATTGTGGCTATTCACACTTTCCCTGATTCCAGCACTGTCTATAACTCAAGCCAGCGTGTAGCGCGTTTCTGTTATCGCTATGTGGACTCAACATCCGATGGGACTTATAAAAACGTTATGTTCCAGGCAAGGTTATCAGGGGCTACCGGCAACTCACAGATCAATACCTGGATAGCAGGTACTCAGGTATTGGTCGGTAAGAAATACGGTAACGAAAACTCAAACGGCATGTTCTGTTTCGGTAGGGATGGTGTAACAAATCAGACGGTCGATGTTATTATCGAGATCTACACTCCGTGGTCAACAGGTAACATCACCGGGATTACGTTAAGTTGCCCGACTATGTTTATCGGTCGCAGTAACGGCACATGGTCGAAATGGGAAGAATCACACGACTAACACCAACCCCGCTACGGCGGGGTTTTTAATACATATCGTAAACGCAAGTTCGTCCGCGCAATGACAAGACGTTAAAATAGTATGGTTAATTAACATAATGGAGTCATTGCGATGATTTACACAACAGGCACGATAGCCGTTAGCGGAAAAACAGTTACCGGAACGGGGACTGAATTCAACGCCGCATTATCTCTGATCAGAGTGGGTTGCACTCTTATTGCCATTAGCGATCCTGTGCAGATTTTTTCAATCACAGAGGTAAAAAGCGCAACAAGTTTGTCGGTAACTCCGGCGGCGAGTCCGGCTATTCCGGCTGGAACTAAATTTAGCATCCTGCTTTCAGATTCGATCTCTGTGGATGGTCTTGCTCAGGATGTTGCCGAAACACTGCGTTACTATCAGGGCAAGGAATCAGAAATAGCGGACGCCGTTGAATTTTTTAGCGACAACAAAGATGTTATTTCAGCCTCAAAATTAGCATCAGAATCAGCTACCACTGCAACCAACGCGGCAACAACAGCGACAAGCGCCGCTGATTCAGCCAAGACATACAGAGACGAGGCCCGCGAATACGCCAATCAGACAGCGCAGCCTTACGCGTATGTTTTGCAGCCGCTGCCGGACGTATGGATACCGTTTAACGACTCTCTCGACATGATTACCGGGTTTTCCCCTTCCTATAAAAAGATTGTTATTGGTGAAGAAGAAACAACAGTACCAGGTGACAAGATCGTTAAATTTAAACGCGCGTCAAAAGCAACTTATATAAACAAATCCGGTGTGTTTAAGGAAGCAGCCATTGACGAACCACGTTTTGAACGAGAAGGGCTGCTGATTGAAGGGACCAGAACTAACTACATTATAAACGGTAACACTCCATCAAGCTGGGGGCGCTCGCCGTCAGTTACGACAACTGCAAGCACGGATGCCTTCGGCTTCCTGTACGGTAAGTGCGTGATCGGGGCCGATGATGTAGGAAAAACTACGGCGTTAAATATGGCTTCCGTAATTGCGGCTAACAGTCTTGATACGTCTGGTGACGAGAAATATGTAACGGCATCATGCCGATTCCGGTCCGACAAGGATGTACGTCTGCGCGTGCGTTTTGCAGAGGGTGCGGATCAGGGTAGTATGACTTTCTCCGGCGACACATACATTAAACTTAGCGACTTGTCAGTGTCTAAAACTGGTGACGCTGCGGAACGTATCACGGTAGAAGTTGAGAGAGACGAGGTCACCGGATGGAATCGCGCGGTGGTGATGCTGCAATCCACCACGGCATTGGTTAACGCACAGTTCCAGATCTCGCCAGTGAGTAGTTATGCTGCCGGGGATTATATCGAACTAACCACACCGCAAGTTGAGCTAGGAATAGGGGCGTCCTCATATATCATCTCCGGCACATCACCGACAACGCGCGCCAGCGATATGGTCAATATCTTCGCAGAAAACAATCTATCATCCCGACCGTTCACATCACTGGTCGAGGTGCACGTAAACTGGGGTACGCCGCCAAACCAAGCGCCTCGAATTTTTGATGTTGGAGGTCATGGGAGTGATGATAATTACTTATCGCTTGGGTTTGTTAGCACGGGTAAGATTGCGGCTAACGTAGGAATGGTGCAACCGTTAATTCAGCCCGAAAGCCGTCACTTTATTGCTGGTGTTCGCGCGCAGCAGAATCTTTCGGTCGATGCCGTGTGCAACGGTAAATATACAACCAACCCAAGCGGCAATGTATTCGCAGTCAGTGCTACGTCAATCCGTTTTGGCGGGCAAACCACGTCGGGGGGGCGACATCTTTTTGGATACATTAGAAATTTCAGGGTATGGCACAAAGCATTGACCGATGCGCAATTGAGCGAGATTGTTTAAGGTGGTGAATATGAAAGATGTTAGCTTGCAATTTACTGATAAACAGCAATACAACGATATTGTGATTAAGAGCGGCTGGCTGGACGCCAACTGGTCAACCGTATTTGTTGATGAAATTGGTTTTGTGCCTGTATTCGATGATCCAGAAAGTGAGACACCTGTACTGATTGAGAAAAAGGGCTATTACGTCAACATGCGCATTACTGGCGACGATGTTGATTTGTCGCCGCTGGAAAAATTCATCATCACAGATCCCGGCGTCCGCGCATGGGCTTGATGGTGCGACAGCAACAGCATGGTGATGTTGAAGACATCGCCGCGAAACGAGGCTAACGCCTCGTTTCTTTTTGTGTACCAAATAGTGACCAAATATCAAAAATCCAAAGCAAAGATAACATAACATGCTGTTTTACAAATGATTATTCATGTCGTTAATCATTCCAGACAGGACTGGTGAGTAAGTCCAGGGTATTGAAGTTGTGTGTAATCATTGAGATCCCATTATTTTTATCAATTTTTGTTGCTATCCGATCGCAAAAAAGCCACGTCATATGATCAGATAATTCTGATAATGATAGACGCTATTTAACACTTCACACGGTTTGTATACGGAAAAGCATTTTGCTTTTTGTATTCAATTTAGACAGAATTTTATTAATCATTTCAGGGTAATGGGGTGATGAGATGTTGCGTAACAGGGCCAGAAGGCTAGACTACAAAATAATGCGTTGATGATGGAGGCACTGTGGAAGCGATTAAGGGATCGGACGTTAATGTCCCGGATGCAGTATTTGCATGGATGCTGGATGGTAGAGGCGGCGTTAAACCGCTGGAAAATACAGATGTGATTGATGAAGCGCATCCCTGCTGGCTCCACCTTAATTATGTACACCATGATAGCGCCCAATGGCTGGCGACAACACCGTTGCTTCCCAATAACGTACGTGATGCGCTGGCGGGCGAGAGCACACGGCCCCGAGTCAGCCGTCTCGGTGAAGGCACGCTGATTACATTGCGCTGTATAAACGGCAGCACCGATGAACGCCCCGATCAACTGGTCGCCATGCGTGTATATATGGACGGGCGGTTAATTGTTTCGACCCGACAACGCAAAGTGCTGGCGCTGGACGATGTGGTAAGCGATCTGGAAGAAGGCACTGGTCCGACCGATTGCGGGGGATGGCTGGTGGATGTGTGCGATGCGTTGACCGATCATTCCAGCGAATTTATCGAGCAGCTGCACGATAAAATTATCGACCTTGAAGATAATCTCCTTGATCAGCAAATTCCACCGCGTGGATTCCTGGCTCTGCTGCGCAAACAATTAATTGTGATGCGTCGCTATATGGCACCGCAACGTGATGTTTATGCTCGTCTTGCCAGTGAACGTTTGCCGTGGATGAGCGATGACCAACGCCGTCGGATGCAGGATATTGCCGATCGCCTTGGGCGCGGTCTTGACGAAATCGACGCCTGTATAGCACGGACTGGCGTGATGGCGGATGAAATCGCTCAGGTGATGCAGGAAAATTTAGCTCGTCGTACCTATACAATGTCGTTGATGGCAATGGTCTTTTTACCCAGTACGTTTCTGACAGGGTTATTTGGCGTCAACCTTGGTGGGATCCCTGGCGGCGGATGGCAATTTGGATTTTCAATTTTTTGTATTCTGTTAGTTGTTCTTATTGGTGGTGTTGCTTTATGGTTGCATCGTAGTAAATGGTTGTAACAAAAGCAATTTTTCCGGCTGTCTGTATACAAAAACGCCGTAAAGTTTGAGCGAAGTCAATAAACTCTCTACCCATTCAGGGCAATATCTCTCTTGCAGGTGAATGCAACGTCAAGCGATGGGCGTTGCGCTCCATATTGTCTTACTTCCTTTTTTGAATTACTGCATAGCACAATTGATTCGTACGACGCCGACTTTGATGAGTCGGCTTTTTTTTGCCTGTTATTTATCAGCGTCTACCCTTTAAGAGTCCACCCAATGACCGGAGGGAAATATGACGACACTTATTTATTTGCAAATTCCTGTCCCTGAACCGATTCCTGGCGATCCTGTTCCAGTACCTGATCCGATCCCTCGCCCGCAACCCATGCCTGACCCACCACCCGATGAAGAACCGATTAAATTGTCGCATCGTGAGCGTAGATCTGCGAGGATACGCGCCTGCTGACTTTGCGTCGATGACCACGAGAATAGATTGTGACCGCTTTTTCTACCCTGAATGTTTTGCCTCCCGCCCAACTCACAAACCTTAATGAGTTGGGTTATTTAACCATGACGCCGGTGCAGGCCGCCGCGCTTCCGGCGATCCTTGCCGGAAAAGATGTTCGCGTGCAGGCGAAAACCGGCAGCGGCAAAACGGCGGCTTTTGGCCTCGGCTTGTTACAGCAAATTGATGCGTCGCTATTTCAAACCCAGGCTTTAGTGCTGTGTCCTACGCGTGAACTGGCGGATCAGGTGGCAGGTGAATTGCGTCGGCTGGCGCGTTTTCTGTCAAATACCAAAATTTTGACGTTGTGCGGTGGTCAACCGTTCGGTATGCAGCGTGATTCGTTACAACATGCGCCGCATATTATCGTGGCAACGCCGGGCCGTTTGCTGGATCACCTGCAAAAAGGCACTGTATCACTGGATGCGTTGAATACGCTGGTGATGGATGAGGCCGACCGCATGCTGGATATGGGATTTAGTGACGCCATTGATGATGTCATCCGTTTTGCGCCAGCATCTCGGCAGACACTTCTGTTTTCGGCAACCTGGCCGGAAGCCATTGCCGCAATCAGCGGAAGAGTGCAACGCGATCCTTTAGCGATTGAAATTGACTCAACAGATGCTCTGCCACCTATTGAACAACAATTTTATGAGACATCCAGCAAAGGCAAAATTCCTCTGTTGCAACGGTTATTAAGCTTGCATCAGCCATCCTCTTGCGTGGTGTTTTGCAATACCAAAAAAGATTGCCAGTCTGTCTGCGACGCGCTGAATGAAGTAGGGCAAAGTGCATTGTCGTTACACGGCGATCTGGAGCAACGCGATCGCGATCAGACCCTGGTACGTTTTGCTAACGGTAGCGCCCGTGTACTGGTCGCGACTGATGTTGCTGCGCGTGGTCTGGATATAAAATCGCTTGAGCTGGTGGTGAACTTTGAGCTGGCGTGGGACCCTGAAGTTCATGTACATCGCATCGGTCGTACAGCTCGTGCAGGAAATAGCGGTCTGGCGATCAGTTTCTGTGCCCCGGAAGAAGCACAGCGGGCCAATATCATTTCTGACATGTTGCAGATAAAACTTAACTGGCAAACGCTGCCAGCGAATAGTTCCATTGTGCCGCTGGAAGCAGAAATGGCAACGTTGTGTATCGATGGCGGGAAAAAAGCCAAAATGCGCCCGGGTGATGTATTAGGTGCGCTGACAGGAGACATCGGGCTTGATGGCGCAGATATTGGCAAAATCGCCGTGCATCCGGCGCATGTTTATGTCGCGGTGCGTCAGGCTGTTGCTCATAAAGCATGGAAACAGTTACAGGGCGGGAAGATTAAAGGAAAAACGTGCCGGGTGCGGTTATTAAAATAATGAAATGTTGAATTGCAGGGTGCAAGAGTAAACATCTTCTTAGGCATTGCCGGATGCGACGCTGGCCGCGTCTTATCCGGCCTCCATAAGAGTAGCCCGATACGCTTGCGTATCGGGCGCTATCCTGGTTATTTCACTTCAACCACATTCAGCCGTAACTCATCCAACTGATTTTCATCTTCTTCTGGCTGCCAGCCCGCTGGTTGTAGTGGGATCTCTTCGCGATCAAACGCCAGATCACCCCCGTTAACCACTTCAGAACCGTGGGTAATGCCTTTGAAATCGAACAGGTTGGTATCGCACAGATGCGACGGCACCACATTCTGCATTGCGCTGAACATCGTCTCGATACGCCCCGGATAACGTTTATCCCAGTCACGCAACATGTCAGCAATTACCTGACGTTGCAGGTTAGGCTGAGAACCGCACAGGTTGCACGGAATAATCGGGAACGCTTTTGCATCGGCAAAGCGCTGAATATCTTTCTCGCGGCAGTAGGCCAGCGGACGAATCACGATATGTTTGCCATCATCGCTCATCAGTTTCGGAGGCATACCTTTCATCTTGCCACCGTAGAACATATTTAAGAACAGCGTTTGCAGGATATCGTCACGATGGTGACCCAGCGCGATCTTCGTCGCCCCCAGTTCCGTTGCGGTGCGATAAAGGATACCGCGACGAAGACGAGAACACAGTGAGCAAGTGGTTTTGCCCTCCGGAATCTTCTCTTTCACGATACCGTAAGTGTTCTCTTCAACAATCTTGTACTCAACGCCCAGCGTTTCAAGATACTCGGGCAGAACGTGTTCCGGGAAGCCCGGTTGCTTTTGATCGAGGTTAACAGCCACCAGCGAAAAATTGATTGGCGCGCTTTGCTGCAAATTGCGCAGAATCTCCAGCATGGTATAGCTGTCTTTACCCCCGGAGAGGCAAACCATGATGCGATCGCCTTCTTCAATCATATTGAAGTCAGCAATGGCTTCGCCCACGTTACGACGCAGACGTTTTTGTAATTTGTTCAGGTTGTATTGTTCTTTCTTTGTAATTTGTTGATTTTCTTGCATTATTTCAGTTCTCTGGTACTAAGTGGGGCATATTGAGGGCAAACTTTGCAACTACGATAACCGCGCATTCAACATGGCTACCTGTTCGTCGTTCATGTCATCAATCCACATACCGTAAATTTCATACACCATCTGCGCAGTTTCATGCCCCATCTGGCTGGCTATAAATGCCGGGTTCGCTCCTGCCGTCAACAGCCAGCAGGCAAAAGTATGTCGCGTATGGTACGGATTACGGCGGCGAATACCAGCACGTTTTACTGCTGCATTCCATCTCGCTCCCAAATAGTCGTAGTGAAATCTGATGGGAAAGCCTTGCTTAGCATGCTGGTGTTGCGCTACCCGTACAGGATGCGGTAACACAGGAAGAAATTAGAACAGAAACTGTGGCGGACATTGTGCATTCGTTGCCAGGCGGAGAAATAGAACGCTACAACAAGTGCAGAATATAATTTTTCGCAAGTGCCAGAATAGCGATATTATGCAGTGTTTTTTAGTTTTCTATCAGGGGATATTTTGTGAAACTTTTCGGTGAATAAAATAATTCTCTGTAATAAATGATGGGTATGGTTGGTGGTTATATTTGCGCATGGAAATATTACATTGGATATGAATGTATTTCAAATGAAAGAACCATGACACCCGAATGGAGTTAGGGATTCATTACGTATCTAATCTAAAGAATAAGAAAAATACTTAATTCATTGTGGGTGGTGATGATATCTTGATATGTAAAAATGGTTCTCTTAATAAGATGTAACTAGCTTATTACTTATCCATAGCACAAGAAATGGTCCTGTATCTGCGTTGCCATGAAATAAGATAGGCCTAAATGTAATAAAGAGTTGCATGACAAAATTACTAAAGTTCACAATAAAAAAGAATTAAGTTTTTTGTTCAAGTATTTTTTTAGTGTATTGTTTTGAAATGTTCTACGCTGCTCTAACCTTCAGTCTGAAGAGGGCTTGAATCGTGATGTCAGTTCGATTGACATAATGTTATTAATAATGTTTACGTTTGAATGTGAAATATGCTTAACTATGCCTTGATTGTTAATCACAGGGACTGACTATGAGAAAAATACTGATGTATTTATGTATTAGCATATGGATTGTTATATCATGCGTGCCTATCATATTAACTAGCGAGTATTTAACAGAGGCGAGTATAATGGCATTGATGTTTGGTCATGCCAATGCACTATGTATTGGGGTTTTTATTTCTATTATTTATATAGAATGCTGGAGGTAAATAGTGTGAACAGCATTAGTTTGATGATTTTATACTGAACTAAAGGGGGAAAGAGGTAACGAAAAAAGACCTCCACCAGGTACGAATCTGAGGCGGGCAGATGGAGGTCGATATCTACACGATTAAATTGATAAGTAAAAGTCCCATCAGGGATTGATTTGTTCGAGTCTAATTTAAAGTAATTTCAACGATTTGGCAGAATTTCTTAGAGTTAATGATTTTCAAGTTTTCGATTACCAGGAAAAAGGCTGGGTGCTGATAAAATAGTCATCTGCATTCCTTAAATTGTGTAAGGGTGAAAGGATAAAGTTCAATTTAAAGGCGGTGCAATATTAGCACCATCTTATATATGTAATGATTGATTTGCCTCTTTATTCTACTGTTGAGATTATTGTTTCCGAAAATTGATTATTATAAGCGCGAAAAGAAATGCTACAGCAAATAAGAGGACGATTGTCGGCGCTGGGGCTCTATCGAGAAAATATAATAACCATACACCTGATATTGTTATTGATATCGTTACGGCGATAAGTAATGCCTTATGAAAGCGATGCGTGATGAGGACAGCAATAGACCCTGGAGCTATTAATAGTATATAGACAGAATAATTTCGACTGCTTTTAATGTGGCAAAAATGGTAGGCGATACCATGCAGAGTAAACCGTAATGTAATAATGATATCTGTAATCCGCTGACTTGTGCCTGTTGATAGTCAAGACAAAAATTCCTGAAAAAACGATACCTATAATGGTATCTTTCTTTATGATGCTATTATCTTTCAGATAGCCAGTTGCAATTGCACAAGACAGTCCTACAATAAATGCACCAATTCCCAGCGGCATACCTATAATCCAGGCTAGAACTATGCCAGGAAACATTGCGTGGTTCATTGCATCTCCTATTAGCGCCCAGCCTTTTAATACCAGGAAAACTGATAATAATGCACAGGGGAACGATATTATAATAGCGATTATCAATGCATAATTCATAAATTTAAATTGTAATGATTAGAGGGGAAAATGTCAGCACATTTGCGAAATGAATCAAAAAGCCCGCAGCAATGTGCGGGCGTTAGTGTCAGCGCACAACCAGCACGGAGCACTCTGCGTGACGCACTACAGCTGCGGCGTTAGAACCGAGCAGATAAGTGGTGATATCCGGTCGATGGGAAGCAATGATGATCATATGAGCGGGGATCTTCTTCGCCAATTCCAGAATGCGGTCTTTGGGCGAGCCTTCTTCAACATGGACATGCACTCTGTCGGTTGGCAGTTTAAATTTTTTAATGATCTCTTCCAGTTGCGATTTGGCTTCCGCTTTCAGATCATCCATTGCCGGTAATTCTGCGGAATAGGCTAAACCCAGAGAGGCATAGTAGGGCAGCGAAGGTATTACCGTCAGGAAATGAACCTCTGCATCATCAATCTTTGCCTCTGCCTCAACGTGGCTAATCACGCGTTGAGTTAATTCTGAATCGGAAATATCGATAGGGACAAGAATCGTTCTGTTCATAAAACCTCCTGTTTTAGTATCCGCATAAAGTGTAACGCCAGATGACACTTTTTGTGTAATGACGGAGTTCACATTTTTAATTTAGATCAAAGGAGGAAGAATAAGCAGAAAAAGCCCGCCAAAACAGCGGGCAGGGGGATTTAGAACTGATAAACCAGACCTAAAGCGACGATATCATCGGTAGAGATGCCGTTGGCAGCGTAGAAACTGTCATCTTCATCCAACAGGTTGATTTTATAGTCAACATAGGTGGACATGTTTTTATTGAAATAGTAAGTCGCGCCAACATCGGCGTATTTAACCAGATCTTTATCATCAACACCTGCCGGGTTGTCTGCACCACCGGCAGCGTGCAGGTCACGGCCTTTAGACATCAGGAAAGAGACTGCCGGACGCAGACCAAAATCAAACTGGTACTGTGCAGTGACTTCAAAGTTCTGGGTTTTGTTTGCAACAGCATAATCGCTGTCGCCAAACGGGGTCATATTACGCGTTTCTGAATACATGGTTGCCAGGTAAATATTGTTAGCATCGTATTTTAGCCCAGCAGTCCACGCGTCTGCTTTATCACCACCTGCCGCAGTATGGTTAACCTGGTCATTGGTGCGGTCAGAAGAGGTGTATGCCGCACCAGCGCTAAAGCCCATGCCTAAATCATATGTTGTGGAAAGACCCCAGCCGTCACCGTTTTCATGGCGAACATCACGTCCGTTGTTGGTGCCTTCCTGACCATTACTGGCACCTTCGTTGTTACCTTGATACTGCACCGCGAAGTTCAGACCATTTACCAGACCGAAGAAATCAGTATTACGATAAGTCGCGACGCCATTGGCACGACCAGTCATAAAGTTGTCTGCATTGGTATAAGAGTCACCGCCAAATTCAGGTAGCATATCAGTCCAGCCTTCGATGTCGTACATTACGCCATAATTACGTCCGTAATCGAAAGAACCGTAATCTGCAAATTTCAGTCCGGCAAATGCCAGACGGGTCCATGACTGGTTTGTTGAAGATTCGGTGTTGTTTGCCTGAATATTGTATTCCCATTGACCGTAGCCAGTGAGTTGATCGTTAATTTGGGTTTCGCCTTTAAAACCCAGACGAGCATAGCTCTGGTCGCCATCTTTCGCTGAATTATCAGAAAAATAATGCAGGCCATCAACTTTGCCATACAGATCTAATTTGTTGCCGTCTTTATTATAAACTTCGGCTGCATGTGCAGCACCTGCAGCGAGCAGGGCAGGAATTAAGAGTGCCAGTACTTTGCTTTTCATTGAATAAATCCTTTAGTTATTTTATTTGCCTTTCATCCCCATTTTGGGGAGTGAAAACATCCTAAAGGAGAAGTTCAGTTAGCCGATAAATATCATTTGTTACGCCTTAAGTAAAACCTTAATTAAATAATTCTTCAGAAATGATAATAAGTCTGGTGAATGTATTGGAGATAACACATACAAAATAAAAATTATACTTTTAATTTTCTATACGTTATTCTGCGCGGGTTATATGCCTTTATTGTCACAGATTTTATTTTCTGTTGGGCCATTGCATTGCTACTGATTTTCCAACACATAAGAAGACAAGCCCGAACAGTCGTCCGGGCTTTTTTTTAGAATTGGATGATCCTTATCCAGAGCATTTAATCGGTGTTGCTTTTTTCCGCTTTTCCGGCCATTTGTGCCAGGAAGTCATAGCGTTTTTGCAAATCAGCTGCAGCATCTTTCCATAACTGTTCTGCCACTTCTGGCTGCTGCGAATTCAGACGACGGAAACGCTGCTCGTGAAGTAACGTTTCTTCCAGTGCTTCTGACGGCGGGCGTGAATCCAGCGCCAGCGGTAGTTTGCCTTCATCGGCACGACGAGGATCGAAGCGATATAACGGCCAGAAGCCGGTAGCAGTGAGTTGGCGCATCTGATCGTGGCTGAGTGCCAGATCGTAACCATGCTCTTCACATGGGCTATAAGCGATGATCAGCGATGGCCCCGGATACGCTTCCGCTTCCTGAATCGCTTTCACCGTCTGGTTCAGCTGCGCGCCGAGAGAAATCTGCGCCACATAAACATGACCGTACATCATCATACTGACGCCAAGATCTTTACGCGCTTTACGTTTGCCATGCTCGCCAAACTTAGTTACTGCACCCAGCGGTGTCGCTTTCGATGCCTGACCACCGGTGTTGGAATAGCATTGCGTATCCAGCACCAGAATGTTGACGTTTTCCGTCAAACTCAATACATGATCCAGACCGCCAAAGCCGATATCGTAAGCCCAGCCATCGCCACCAATCAGCCAGATTGATTTTTCCACCAGTGCATCTGCGTCACGCAGCAGTTCATGTGCTTCGGCAACATCGTTGAGTTGCTGGCGTAAAGCTGCAACCTGTTCACGACGAACCTCTGGCGTGGCGTCTGATTTCAACGCAGTCAGTAATTCCGCCGGGATTTTATCGGCAAATTGATCGAGCAGACGCAGCACGCGGACACGGTGTTGATCGACCGTCAGGCGGAAACCAAGGCCAAATTCGGCGTTATCTTCAAACAGCGAGTTCGCCCATGCCGGTCCACGACCGTTGGCATCGGTGGTATATGGTGTTGAAGGCAGGTTACCGCCGTATATTGAAGAACAGCCAGTGGCATTAGCGATCAACATCCGGTCGCCATAGAGCTGAGTCAGCAATTTAATATACGGCGTCTCGCCACAACCGGAGCAAGCACCGGAATATTCAAACAGCGGTGTAATCAGCTGCGATGTACGAATATCAATACGTTCCAGTTTGCTACGATCGATTTCTGGCAGGTTGAGGAAGAAATCGTAATTGATTTTCTCTTCTTCGACATGTTCCAGGCGCGACATCATATTGATGGCTTTAATCTCTGGATTCTGACGGTCTTTCGCCGGGCAAACTTCGACGCACAGGTTACAACCGGTGCAATCTTCCGGAGCCACCTGCAAGACATATTTCTGCCCGCGCATATCACGCGATTTCACATCCAGCGAATGCAGGCTGGCAGGGGCGTTTTCCATCGCTTCAGGCGGTACCACTTTTGCGCGAATAGCTGAGTGTGGGCAAGCGGCGACACAGTGGTTACATTGGGTACAGAGTTCCTCTTTCCAGATGGGGATCTCTTCGGCGATATTGCGTTTTTCCCAGCGCGTGGTGCCCATCGGCCAGGTGCCGTCTGGCGGCAGCGCCGAAACGGGGAGGGCGTCGCCAAGCCCGGCGAGCATCGCAGCGGTTACGGTTTTCACAAAATCAGGAGCGGCATCGGAAACCACTGGCGGTCGATTGGCGCTATGCGGATTAACTGGCTGCAGTGGAACTTCTTCTACGGATTCACGTGCCAGCGCCAGAGCCTGCCAGTTGCGTTCCACCAGATCCTGGCCTTTGCTACTGTAACTTTTGGCAATCGCACCCTGCAATTCTGCCAGGGCGCTATCGCCAGGCAGAATCTGCGTCAGATGGAAAAAAGCCATCTGCATGACGGTATTAATACGGGCCGCCAGGCCACATTCGCGGGCGATTTTCGCCGCGTTAATCACATAGAAGCGCGCTTTTTTCTGGTTTAGCACGGCCTGAACTTCCTGCGGCAAGCGCGACCACACTTCAGCTGCGCTGTACGGCGTGTTGAGCAGGAAAATGCCGCCAGGTTTTAAACGCTCAGCCATCTGATATTTATCGATAAACTGCAACTGGTGGCAGCCAACAAAATCAGCCTGGGAAATGAGATAAGCGGAACGAATCGGCTGTTCGCTCACGCGAAGGTGAGAAACCGTCAGGCCGCCCGCCTTTTTGGAGTCGTAAACAAAATAGCCCTGTGCGTACCACGGCGTGGAATTTCCGATAATCTTGATATTGTTTTTGGTCGCGGAAACGCTGCCATCACTACCAAGGCCATAAAACAAGGCTTCCAGTTTCGCCGAGTTTGGTAGGGTGTTTTCCGGCAACGGCAGTGACAGATTGGTTACATCATCGTAAATACCAACCGTAAAGCGCGCTTTCGGTTTAGCCGCGTTGAGCTCGGCAAATACCGCCAGTACACAGTCCGGGCCAAATTCTTTGGATGAAAGACCATAGCGCCCACCAATGACACGGGGCAGGGTTTCACGCTCGCCATTATTAAAGGCTTCTGCCAGTGCGGTCATCACATCCAGATAGAGCGGTTCTGCCTGGGCACCAGGCTCTTTGGTTCTGTCCAGTACCGCCACGTTGCGCACGGATCCCGGCAGAGCTTGCAGCAAGTGTTTGGCGGAGAAGGGGCGGTACAGGCGAACTTTCAGCACGCCGACTTTTTCGCCACGGGTCAGCAATTCATCAACCACTTCTTCACATGTGCCAATGGCTGAGCCCATCAGGATAATTACCCGTTCCGCTTGCGGATGCCCGTAATACTCAAACGGCTGATACTGACGACCTGTCGCGGCAGCGAAATCATTCATCGCCTGTTCAACATGGTCATAGACCGCGTTGTACCATGGGTTGGTGGCTTCGCGAGACTGGAAATAAGTGTCAGGATTGGCGGACGTACCGCGGATCACCGGATGTTCCGGGTTGAGTGCCCGGGCGCGATGAGCATCAATTTCTGCCTGCGGCATCAGTTCAAGAATCGTGTCATCGGCCAGCGGGACAATTTTATTGATTTCGTGAGATGTGCGGAAACCATCAAAGAAATGAATAAATGGCACGCGGCTTTTCAGCGTCGCGATGTGCGAAATGAGAGCAAAGTCTTGCGCTTCCTGGACGCTTGCTGCACACAACATCGCGCAACCCGTTTGGCGCACCGCCATAACGTCGGAATGATCGCCAAAAATAGAGAGTGCATGTGTGGCAACGGTACGTGCCGCAACATGCAGGACAAACGGCGTCAGTTCGCCTGCCAGTTTGTACAGCGTTGGGATCATCAGCAGCAAACCCTGCGATGACGTAAACGATGTTGAGAGGGCACCAGTTTGCAAAGCACCATGCACGGTAGCGATAGCACCCGCTTCCGACTGCATTTCAACCACGCGTGGTGTGTCTCCCCAAACGTTTTTCAAGCCGTTTCCGGCCCATGCATCAGCCTGTTCTGCCATCGTGGAACTGGGGGTAATAGGGTAGATGGCGATAACTTCACTGGTGCGAAACGCCACCGAAGCAACCGCGCCATTACCGTCAATAGTAATCATATGACACCCTTACATTGCGCAAATGAGGGGCGCACGAAATTGCTGCGCGCCCAGTAGTAATCGTTCAATTTTAGCAAATGGCTTTCTTCTGCATTTTCGCTTTTGTGTCCCCCACATCAGCGTAATGAATGTTTTGATCAAACAGAGGGCAAAAAAATAGCCATAAAAAAGTAAAAATGCGGGGCAACGCGCAGGACAGCTCTCGACGCCGCCCTCTGTGCTGCCTATTATTTATGGCGGTGTCGTTTGGCTTGAAGATCAGAGGAAGAAAAGATGCGAGCAGCGTTTTGGGTAGGGTGTGCCGCTTTATTGTTGTCGGCGTGTAGTAGTGAACCTGTTCAGCAGGCGACTGCGGCGCACGTAGCGCCAGGTTTAAAAGCGTCGATGTCCAGTAGTGGAGAAGCAAATTGTGCAATGATCGGCGGTTCGCTTTCTGTTGCCCGTCAACTGGATGGTACGGCGATTGGGATGTGTGCATTACCCAACGGCAAACGCTGTAGCGAACAGTCACTTGCCGCCGGGAGCTGTGGCAGCTATTAATTCATTAAATCCGCCAGCTTATAAGTTAATGTCTGTTTCGCGGTCGCCAGCGTTAACTGGTTCGCGGTCAGATCCACTTGTGCACCTTCTTTCAGCATTTCGCTAATGGTGTTATCGAGTTCATTAAGCTGCGGGTTAGCGCACATCATACGGGTCATTGCCAGCCCTTTGGCGGTCAGTTCACCATTAGACAGTTTGCCTTCACCGCTAAAGCGGTTACACATGCTGCCGGAAATCATCATCTTTTCACCAAAGCTGATTTCTGGCGGATTTTTATCGCTGGTCACGGGCTTACCGTTTACGCTTTCCAGCACAAAGCGATGATGCTGTAGCTGTTCTGGCGTTACAGCAATTTTGTCACTACTTACACATCCCGCCATCAGCAGGCTTAGCGCAACAAGCGCGGCTACTTTCTTCATTGTGGTTCTCAATTACTGTTTCTGATTCAGGACTATTTTAAGAATAGAGGATGAAAGGTCTTTGGGGATTATCTGAATAAGCTCCCCTGGAATGCAGGGGAGCGGCAAGATTAAACCAGTTCGTTCGGGCAGGTTTCGCCTTTTTCCAGATTGCTTAAGTTTTGCAGCGTAGTCTGAGAAATACTGGTCAGAGCTTCTGCTGTCAGGAATGCCTGGTGCCCGGTAAACAACACGTTGTGGCAGGCAGACAAGCGACGGAATACGTCATCCTGGATCACGTCGTTGGATTTATCTTCAAAGAACAGATCGCGTTCGTTCTCATACACGTCCATACCCAACGAACCAATTTTCTGATTTTTCAGCGCTTCAATTGCCGCCTGAGAATCAATCAATGCACCGCGACTGGTATTGACGATCATCACGCCATTTTTCATCTGATCGAAGGCGGCTTCGTTCAACAGATGGTAGTTTTCCGGTGTCAGCGGGCAGTGCAGAGAGATAACGTCTGATTCAGAGAACAGGGTTGGCAGATCGACATACTCCACACCGAGTTCCAGCGCCGCCGCACTTGGATACGGATCGAACGCCAGCAGACGCATACCAAAACCTTTCAGAATGCGCAGCATCGCCACACCGATTTTACCGGTACCGATAACGCCTGCCGTTTTGCCATACATAGTAAAGCCGGTCAGACCTTCCAGAGAGAAGTTAGCGTCACGGGTACGCTGATACGCGCGGTGAATACGGCGGTTCAGCGTCATCATCATACCGATGGCGTGTTCAGCAACGGCCTCTGGATCATAGGCTGGAACACGGACTACTTTGAGCCCCAGTTCTTTTGCCGCGTCAAGGTCGACGTTATTGAAACCGGCACAGCGCAGGGCGATATATTTAACGCCGTGCTTTTTCAGCTCTTCCAGCACCGGGCGGCTGCCGTCATCGTTTACGAAAATACATACCGCTTCGCAGCCATTGGCAGTTTTAGCGGTTTTTTCCGTCAGCAGAAAGTCAAAAAATTCCAGCTCAAAGCCAAAGGACTCGTTCACCTGTTGCAGGTACTTCTTGTCGTACTGTTTTGTGCTATAAACGGCGAGTTTCATAAGACTTTCTCCAGTGATGTTGAATCACATTTAAGCTACTAAAAATATTTTACAAAATTTCAAATATAATTGAAAGATATGGCGATATTGAAAAATTCATCAACAACTATGCTTAGTGTAGGCGCAACCTTCAACTGAACGGTTAAACATGCCACAATACCCGTATTGAATGCTTAATTTTTCGCTAAATCAGGATATTAACTACCCATGCTGGGTAAATATAAAGCCGTTCTCGCGCTGTTATTACTGATTATTCTTGTGCCGTTGACGCTGCTGATGACGCTCGGGCTGTGGGTTCCCACGCTGGCGGGCATCTGGCTACCGCTCGGGACACGTATTGCATTAGATGAAAGCCCACGCATTACGCGTAAAGGTTTAATCATCCCCGATCTCCGTTATCTGGTGGGAGATTGTCAGCTTGCGCATATCACCAACGCCAGCCTTTCACATCCCAGCCGCTGGTTATTGAGCGTCGGCACGGTAGAACTTGATTCTGCTTGTCTGGCGAAATTGCCGCAGACGGAGCAATCGCCAGCCGCTCCAAAAACCCTCGCGCAGTGGCAGGCCATGTTGCCTAACACCTGGATCAATATCGATAAACTGATTTTTTCTCCCTGGCAGGAATGGCAGGGAAAACTCTCTCTCGCATTAACCTCCGATATCCAGCAACTGCGTTATCAGGGCGAAAAAGTTAAATTTCAAGGCCAGCTGAAAGGGCAACAACTTACAGTCAGCGAACTGGATGTCGTCGCGTTTGAAAATCAGCCGCCGGTAAAACTGGTGGGGGAATTTACTATGCCGCTCGTGCCGGATGGACTTCCGGTAAGTGGTCATGCTACTGCGACGTTAAACTTACCGCAGGAGCCTTCACTGGTGGATGCCGAGCTGGACTGGCAGGAAAATAGCGGGCAATTGATTGTGCTGGCACGGGATAACGGCGATCCGTTGCTCGATTTGCCGTGGCAAATTACTCGTCAACAATTGACCGTAAGCGATGGTCGCTGGAGCTGGCCGTATGCAGGTTTTCCTTTGAGTGGCCGACTGGGTGTTAAAGTCGACAACTGGCAGGCAGGGCTCGAGAACGCTCTGGTCAGCGGGCGACTGAGTGTGCTGACCCAGGGGCAAGCGGGTAAAGGCAACGCGGTGTTAAATTTTGGCCCAGGAAAATTAAGCATGGATAACAGCCAGCTGCCTCTGCAGCTGACCGGTGAAGCGAAACAGGCGGACCTCATTTTATATGCCCGTTTACCTGCGCAGCTAAGTGGAAGTCTGTCTGACCCAACGCTGACCTTTGAGCCTGGCGCGTTACTTCGTTCAAAGGGAAGAGTCATTGATTCGCTGGACATCGATGAAATCCGCTGGCCTTTAGCGGGTGTAAAAGTCACCCAACGTGGTGTTGACGGACGTTTGCAGGCCATTTTGCAGGCGCATGAAAATGAACTGGGCGATTTCGTGCTGCATATGGATGGGCTGGCGAATGATTTTCTCCCTGACGCTGGCCGCTGGCAGTGGCGCTACTGGGGAAAAGGGAGTTTTACACCGATGAATGCCACCTGGGATGTCGCAGGAAAAGGTGAGTGGCATGACAGCACGATTACGCTGACCGATCTCTCCACCGGTTTCGACCAGTTACAATACGGTACGATGACGGTAGAAAAGCCGCGATTAATTCTCGACAAGCCCGTCGTCTGGGGACGTGACGCACAGCATCCCTCCTTCAGCGGCGCTCTGTCACTGGACGCCGGGCAAACGCTGTTCACTGGCGGCAGTGTGTTACCGCCATCAACCTTAAAATTTAGTGTCGATGGGCGCGATCCGACGTATTTCCTCTTTAAAGGCGATTTACATGCTGGTGAGATTGGCCCGGTTCGGGTAAATGGTCGCTGGGACGGTATTCGTCTGCGCGGTAACGCCTGGTGGCCTAAACAATCACTGACTGTATTCCAGCCGCTGGTGCCACCCGACTGGAAGATGAACTTACGCGATGGTGAACTGTATGCTCAGGTTGCATTTTCAGCTGCGCCTGAACAAGGATTCCGCGCGGGGGGGCACGGCGTATTGAAAGGCGGTAGTGCCTGGATGCCAGATAATCAGGTTAACGGTGTCGATTTTGTCCTGCCTTTCCGTTTTGCCGATGGAGCCTGGCATCTGGGGACTCGCGGTCCCGTTACGTTGCGAATTGCCGAAGTGATTAATCTGGTGACAGCGAAAAATATTACGGCTGATTTGCAAGGTCGTTATCCGTGGACTGAAGAAGAACCATTGCTGTTGACTGATGTTAGCGTCGATGTGTTAGGCGGTAACGTGCTGATGAAACAATTACGTATGCCGCAACATGACCCGGCGCTGTTGCGGCTGAATAATCTTTCCTCCAGCGAACTGGTTAGCGCCGTCAATCCGAAACAATTCGCCATGTCCGGGGCATTTAGTGGTGCATTGCCGTTATGGCTAAACAACGAAAAATGGATAGTGAAAGACGGCTGGCTGGCAAATAGCGGGCCGATGACCTTGCGGCTGGATAAAGACACCGCAGATGCGGTGGTGAAAGACAATATGACCGCGGGTTCAGCAATTAACTGGTTGCGCTATATGGAAATTAGCCGTTCATCGACAAAAATTAATTTAGATAATCTCGGTTTATTAACCATGCAGGCCAATATTACAGGTACCAGTCGCGTTGATGGTAAAAGCGGTACGGTAAATCTTAATTACCATCATGAAGAGAATATTTTTACGCTGTGGCGCAGTTTACGCTTTGGCGATAATCTCCAGGCATGGCTGGAGCAGAACGCGCGTCTGCCGGGAAATGACTGTCCGCAAGGAAAAGAGTGTGAGGATAAACAATGAAAATTTTACTGGCTGCGTTGACGTCATCTTTTATGCTGGTTGGCTGTACGCCTCGCATTGAAGTCGCTGCACCTAAGGAACCGATCACTATCAATATGAACGTTAAAATTGAGCATGAGATCATCATCAAGGCAGACAAAGATGTCGAAGAGCTGCTTGAGACCCGTAGCGATCTTTTTTGAGGTGATGATGAAAAGAACATTACTTCTTTGTGCATTTCTTGTTGGCTTGGTAAGCAGCAATGTAATGGCATTGACTCTGGATGAAGCCAGAACTCAGGGGCGGGTAGGCGAAACATTTTATGGTTATCTGGTTGCGCTGAAAACAGATGCTGAAACTGAGAAATTAGTAACCGACATCAATGCCGAACGTAAAGCGAGCTATCAACAACTGGCAAAGCAGAATAATGTGTCGGTGGATGATATCGCGAAACTCGCCGGGCAAAAGCTTGTAGAACGGGCCAAACCCGGGGAATATGTACAAGGGATAAACGGTAAATGGGTGCGAAAATTTTAATAGCAAAACCGCAATATCGGGATAACGCTACAGGAGAAGACGATTAATCTATTTTCCGGAAACATTTTGCTCTTTTAATTATAAGGATGAGTTATGTTTCCGCTCTAATTTATTTATTCGAGTATTGATTTTATACCCTTTTTTCATTAAATAAATATCTATGTGACGCATTTGAATTTATAATTTATATAATATACATAATTTGTATGTTTCGCGGGTTTATTTATTTCTCTGTATTATAAATCCAGATTGTCAGAGAATATGTTTGATTAGGTAACAATCTACTGGCAATATTGGACGTCCTCTATGTTTTAAATAATCAATTGGTCGGGTCAGGGTATCCGACCTTCTTTATATTCGCCAGAAGGATTTATTATGCAAAGGAAAACTCTATTGTCGGCCTGTATTGCATTAGCTCTGAGTGGTCAGGGTTGGGCGGCAGATATTACAGAAATAGAAACCACCACAGGTGAAAAGAAAAATACCAATGTGACTTGTCCAGCAGATCCTGGAAAACTCAGTCCAGAAGAGCTTAAACGCTTACCCTCTGAATGCTCCTCTGTAGTCGAACAGAACCTGATGCCATGGCTTGTCACAGGTGCTGCTACTGCGTTAATCACAACCTTAGCCATAGTGGAACTAAACGACGATGATGATCATCATCGCAATAATTCTCCACTTCCACCAACTCCACCTGATGATGATTCAGACGACACTCCAGTTCCTCCAACTCCTGGCGGAGATGAGATAATACCAGACGATGGTCCGGATGATACCCCGACGCCTCCCAAACCGATTTCGTTTAATAATGACGTTATCCTCGATAAAACAGAAAAAACGTTAACTATTCGCGATTCAGTTTTTACTTATACCGAGAATGCTGACGGGACTATTTCTCTGCAAGATAGCAATGGGCGTAAGGCGACTATTAATCTTTGGCAGATTGATGAAACGAATAACACGGTTGCCCTTGAAGGGATGAGCGCAGATGGTGCAACGAAGTGGCAATATAATCACAACGGTGAGCTCGTTATTACGGGCGACAATACCACAGTAAACAACACTGGAAAAACCATCGTCGACGGCAAAGGCGCCACCGGAACTGAAATCGCGGGTAACAACGCGGTGGTGAATCAGGACGGCGAGCTGGATGTGAGCGGCGGCGGTCACGGTATTGATATCACCGGCGACAGCGCGACGGTGGACAACAAAGGCGGCATGACTGTCACCGATCCGGATTCGATTGGTATTCAGATCGACGGCGACAAGGCGGTTGTCAATAACGACGGTGACAGTGCCATCAGTAACGGTGGCACCGGCACGCAGGTTAACGGTGATGAAGCCACCGTAAACAATAACGGCAGCACCACCGTTGACGGCAAGGATTCCACGGGCACCGAGATAAACGGTGACAAAGCCATCGTCAACAACGACGGTGACAGCACGATCCTTGATGGCGGCACCGGAACCCGCATTACGGGTGATGATGCGACGGCCAACAACAGCGGCAATACCACCGTTGATGGTCAGGGTTCGACCGGAACTGAAATCGCGGGTAACAACGCGGTGGTGAACCAGGACGGCGAGCTGGATGTGAGCGGCGGCGGTCACGGTATTGATATCACCGGCG